>TARA_R110000751_G_scaffold287442_1_pt1 | contig 89498 bp, 66 predicted proteins | sample TARA_R110000751 | Tara Oceans TARA_R110000751 (sample SAMEA4398001) | marine metagenome | biome: Polar Biome; feature: [MES] marine water layer (ENVO:01000295) within the mesopelagic zone...; material: water (ENVO:00002006), including particulate matter (ENVO:01000060) such... | reverse complement strand
CACCTAGTGATTCAAGTGATCAGTTCTTAAACGATCAGTATTACGGCTACCACAGCAAACCCTCGACCCTGTTCGCCAGCGCGAGCCGCTTCTATTGCCGCATTTAGCGCCAAGAGGTTAGTTTGATCTGCAATACTTTTAATCACATCCAGTACACTACCTATACTATCACTTTGTGATTCCAGTTCACGTACCGCCACTGCTGCTCCATCTATATCATTAGCCAATTTTTGAATAGTATTTGCAGCTATTTGTACTAAATTTTTACCTGCACTTGTCTCTTCATTCGCTTTGTGGGCTGCGTCAGATGCAGAGTTTGCATTAGCAGCAACCTCTTGGACAGTAACCGACATTTCGTTCATGGCAGTAGCCACTTGTTCGGTCTCTGCACGTTGCCTATTAATGTTGCTGCTACTATCACTCGCTACAGCAGAAACTTCTTCGGACGCTGTGGCCAGTTGAATTGAGGAATTATTCACTTGTTGAATCAAAAGTTGAAATTTCTCTAACATACTATTGAATGCGGTTGCCATTTTTCCAATTTCATCATTTGACTGATTTGTACTACGTAATGTTAGATTATTATTCTTTTCAACATCGGTCATTACACTACTTAAAGTAATTATTGGACGAGTAATACTCAACGCAACATACCTGCCGAGGACTAATGCAATGACTGCGATAATCAAGCTAATAATCACAGTGATTGTCTGAATACTGCTAGCCAATTCATTTTTAGCGTTAAAAGCTTCCTGCTCATCAATTTCAGCAATTATTCCCCAGGTTTTACCTAGGATATTAACGGGAGAAAAGGCTGATAATACTGAAACATCTCGATAATCCTGAATAATGTGGTAGCCACTTAGTCCACTAAGAGCTTGTGATACAGAGGAGTTATCCACCTTTTGAAGACCAATAGAAGTGTTTTTATTATCAATCGCATTAATCACAGTAGAATTCACCCCAGCAGCTTTTAAAGCACTTAGATAAGCGGGTTTGTCCTCAATAAGAAAGCGACTTTGACTACGCAGTGTTTTATCTTCACCAACAAGGTAGGTTTCTCCAGAGAGGCCCATTCCTACCTCTTGCCATTTTTCATTACTGGTCATCACAGCATTAATTCCATCAATAGGCATTTGAAAAATTAGCACGCCGATATTCTTCTTATTATTGAAAATAGGAGTGGCAATAAATGAGGCTGGCGCTTCGTAAGATGGTTTATAAGAAGCAAAATCCGTCAATGCTAGCGCATCAGTTTTGTCAGCCTTATAAACAGCCCTGAAGGCTTCACCGATGCCTGAATTGGCATAAGGCCCATCGAGCAATGAGGTGGTGTAGTCCATTTCCTTATAAACAGAGTAAATAATATCTCCCGTCTCATTATCGACTAAAAAAATATCGTAGAAACCAAATTTATTAAGGAAATCGCGTATTGCGGGGTGGTAACGACCATGCAGTTCACTATAAGTAGAGCCGTCACTAGCAGCATCCAAATTATGTTTGTTACCCAATGGATGCGGGTTGTCTTGAATATAATAATACTGAAGGGTTATTGATTCATCATCCATTTGACTTAATAGCTGCAGTGGATCGGCTGAGGCTCCATTATTTTGCTTACTATATTCAACTGCAAATTGATCGCTGTAATACTTAGCCAATTCGCTACGCATTTGGTCAACATTGGCATTTTGGCCTATTTTTTTGTAGCTCTCTTTGAACTCACTCATAGCATCAACAACCATGGTGCTTGATGAGAGACTCTGCACCTGACTTTTAATGGTATTAAAATAGCTCTCGATTTGGACTTTTTTGATATTACTTAGGGAAATTAGCTGTCGACTTGCCGCTTCTTCTATTGCCTCAGAGGACTTGCTTACGGCTAAATATCCGAGAAAAACCGAAGTGACGAGTAATGGCACTATAGCCAAAGTAGAACAGGCAAGTATGAGTTTCTTTTTAATTTCCATGAGATTTGCCTTCTAAATGACCATAATACGCTCACAATAGAGTGGAATATGGTTATAACCTTAGTATCGGAAATAATATTTTATACTTTAATAGTTAAGACAGTAATGCACTTTGCGAACCTGCTTATTACAAATAACACTATTTAGTAAAATTAAGAACAAGTAGGTGCACTTGCAAATTGACACATAAGAAATGAACGCTTTCAAGATAAAACAGCTAGGGCTTTACATAACTAAATGATTGCCCCAGGAACTAAATATACACCAAGCTGTGACATGTGGAGCTAAAGTTTAAACTGCGCCAGCGTTTTAGTTAAACTCGCGGCTAACTTTTGCAAAGAGCCTGACGCTTCAGTATTACTGGTATTACCTTCGGAAACCGCATCACCTAGGTGTTTAAACGCTTGTACTTGTTCACGGACGGCAATTGAAATGTCTTTAGAGTTAGCTGCTAAGTGTGCTGCTTCATTACTCACCTTCACCAGTGATAATATGCTATTACGTCCAGTCTGAAGTGTATCAACCAATTCATTAGCCAAATCCACAGATTTCTTGGCTTTGTCTTGATTAGAGTCCATGTTGGTCACAGCAGTTTGAATAGATCCCACTATATTCACTAACATGGTATTAATTTCATCTGTGGATTGTTGCGTTCGAATCGCTAAGGTTCTGACTTCATCAGCCACCACCGCAAAACCTCTACCTGTCTCCCCCGCCCTTGCAGCTTCGATTGCGGCATTTAAGGCCAATAAGTTGGTTTGTGAAGCAATCTCGGCTATGGTTTTAACGACGTTGGAGACTTGATTTCCGGCCGTTTGTAAGGTCAGTAGTTTTTCGGCGCTGTTTTCAATATCTTCAGCAAGCTCACCTATACTAGTGGCGGTTTCTTGAACTTTTTGTTGGCCTTGCGCCATGCTATCGGCTCCTTGTTTGGCTTCATCCGCAGCAGATTCTGAACACTCTAAACTTTGTTGCATGTCCTGTTCTAATCTAGCCATTATTTGCACTAAGCTTTGTATGTCGGTTTGCAACTTTGCGACTGTTGTACCAGATCGCTGGGTACTGTTTCCCAATTGTTTCACTGACGAATTAATGCTGCTAATAGCTTGGTTTACATCTGCCATACCAGATTGAAACATTCTAAGTAAACCATTTAAACTGCTTGCCATACTGCTGACTTCTAGGGTGGAATGTGCTGGTAGTGTTTTAGTTAAGTCTCTATGACTAGAAAGTAAATCCAGTTGTTTAGCCAAAGACACTATAGGTTCAGCTATTTGTTTTTGAGATACCAGATAGGCCCCTACAGCAACCATAACAAGTAAAGAGACCAAAACTATCACTATAATAAAACCCGTGTCCAACTGCATGTCAATCTCATCGACACTATTGCCGGTTTCTGTTGCAATAGCATCTCGTAGCTTATCCAATTCTTTAGTTAATTCTGCAGCTTGCAAATCTAAATCCATTAAAAGCTCACGAGCCAAGTCCCAATCAACACTTGATTGATTCATCACTTGGTACAAACTGTTCAACGCACCTTTAACCTTTTCAATATTGGCATCAAGCTGGCTATTGGATAATGAACTCGCGAGCAGTTTATTTGCACTCTCTAAGCGCTGTAGTAATTGTTCCCTGTCAGTTTGAAATTGCTCGCTAGATAAAGTAGTGCCATATAGAGAATAACCTTTGAGTACTAATTCTTTAGAGGTCGTTTGCAAGATATTAATATTATTTAAAGCGGGTAACGTTTGTTGCACAAAACTCGCCACTCTATCTTGTACAAATTTGCTGCTGCTAGTAAGAATGACAGCTGCCACTAAGGTAACCAGTAAAATGGCGGCATAACCAATCATTATCCTGATACGAATCGAACTAAACATAGTTGGCATAGTATAATGTCCTGTGTACTGTATATAAATAAGCCGCTTTGTTTACCGACTTTGGCATTAATGTCAGAAAAAACAAAGTTAAAAGTAAGGCCCTGCTCTAGTCATCTTAGAATACTGCCATGAAAAATCATCAGTTACTTCGAATAAAGTCATCATTAAAAACAACAAGTAAGTGTAATCTGACTTAAAATTTCAATTTAATTCACATTTTTATTCATGTACCAAGTGAATAAACGCAAGTACTCAGTGACTATTTATATTTTCCCCAAAGATTTGCGATTAATTGATCATCATTCTAAAAAATATTCTTCACCCTAATTTCTTTGCTAGATTGCTCTCACATATTAAGGAGAGTGTTACATGTTTGAAAATCTATTCTCAATGCAAGATAAAATCTGCGTAATTACTGGGGGCTATCGAGGTCTTGGTGCCTTTATGGCTCAAGGCTTTCTCGAGGCTGGAGCAAAACGTGTCTATATTACTGGACGGAAAGCGCAAGCCTGTATAGCTGCGGCACAAGAATTGAGCGAATTTGGTGAATGTATTGCTTTGCCTGGGGATGCCTCAACAAGTGAAGGCTTAAGCCAGTTAGTCCAAGAAATTAACAATCGTGAAGATCATATTGATGTATTGGTCAACAATGCTGGGACGGCCTGGGGCGCTCCCTTCGGTGAATTTCCTGAAATGGGTTGGGACAAAGTCATGGACATCAACACAAAGAGTCCATTTTTCTTAACACAAGCATTAACGCCCCTTTTGGCTAAAAATGCCAGTGCACAACAAACCTCTACCGTGATTAATATTGGCTCGATTGCTGGGATCTTAGGTAATGCTTTAGATACCTTCAGTTACGCCGTATCAAAATCAGCGGTTCATCAGATAACAAGAATTTTAGCCACTGAGTTGGCAGCCTCACATATCCGAGTCAATGCCATTGCACCAGGGCGTTTTTACTCAAAAATGACTGAATTTCTAAGTACCGACCAAGCGGCGTTTGAAGAAGAATTGCAAACTATTCCTATGAAACGATGGGGAGAGCCAACCGATATTGCAGGGGTGGCTATTATGTTGGCCAGTCAAGCAGGGGCTTTTATCACTGGACAAGTTATTCCGGTGGATGGTGGCACTACATTGGTTAACTGACGCACTAGCGAACCCACAAAATGAACAAAGCCCCCATCCTAATGTATTTAAATAAACTTGGTCATATGCGATGGGGAAAGAGTTAAAAAGTGACAGGCTCTGTTGCACGCCTCATTTCCTGTCTTTTTATATTATCTGCGATACTTGCCCATTTACCCTTAGCTCCCACTCCCCTAGAGAAACCACATAATTATGGCTAACCACTTGCATAGCCACTTGTGTTAATGCTGATTAGTTTAAATATGACCTCCCCATAAATTGGGCAATCAATGGAGTACACTATGATTTCTGCAAGTATTCGCGAATACATGACAACGGATTACGCAACCATTCACCCGGATATGCCTGTTGCCCAAGCGGCAGCTAATTTGATTAAAAAATCACTACTTGGTGCCCCAGTAATAGACAACAATGGTAAATTAGTGGGGTGGATATCAGATCAAGAATGTCTTCAGGCAACCTTACAGGTGGTATATCACAACACCCGTGTCGCTATTGTCCAAGATGTGATGCAGCAGGATGTGATAACAGTTAACTTAACCAGCGATCCACTACAAGTAGCGCAACAAATGTTAAATGCGAAACCTAAAAATTATCCAGTACTTGATGATGAGGGAAAAGTGGTGGGTGTATTGGCACGTAGGCACATTCTTATGATGCTAGATGAAAAATTAAAAGAACTGCTGCAACTCTAAACAAAATGCACAGTTACAGTGCAGAAAAGAAGCCCTAACCTGTGTATCACGTCATGGGCTTTTGTTTAATTTCGAATTATTCATTAAAAATGCGCTATCTGAATGACTGGCTGTTAATCTAATCAACTGCTGAAAATATTAATTTCTGCGCCACACACAATGCAATTCAATATTACGTTTTAGTTCTCGCAAATTTGATTTTTGTCCTTCTTCCACCGCTTTATCATGTTGAAATTTAGCTTCTTCACATTTTTCTCCAAAAGCATGTATGCCGTCATTTTTTTGAAGCTCGGTTGGGTCAGCAGGTACCACTCTTGATTGCGAACATGCACTCAGTCCTAGCACCAAAATACTAACTAATATCAATCCAGTACGCATAAATTTCCTTGGTTGCAGACTCATTTCAGCTCTGAAAAATAGTGGTTCACGACAACAACCTTGCAGCTAATCCGCTACCTCGTACACACTGTTGCCGCAAACTCAGACTCAACGCCTTAGTCTCTGCAAACAACATAAAGTAAGATTTTGCGCGAGTGAGGCCCGTATAAATCAATTCTCGATTTAAACCTTTGCTCGGATTATTCAAGGTTAAAGGCGGTAAACATAAATACACCGCCTCAAATTCTGAGCCTTGACTCTTATGAATAGTCATGGCGTATAAGGTTTCTAGACTAGGTAGACGACTTGGAAGTAAGCCTCTAAATTCGCCTTCAGGTGTCACAAACCAGACTTTGGTTAACACCTTATTGAGTGGGTCTGGCATCACTATGCCAATATCACCATTGAATAACTTAAGCTGGTGATCATTTTTCAACAGCAATACCGGTCTACCTAGGTAGAAGTCTTTACTGTTGTCAATCAGCCCCTGTTTGCTTAATTCGTTCTCGATCAAAGCATTTAGCTGCGTGACGCCCCAATATCCGCTCTTTTGAGCACATAATACTTGTTGTTGCTGCAAATATTGAAACCCTAGGCGCAAGTCACCTTGCTGTATAGCTTGAATATATTGCTGATAAATGGGTAACAACTTAGTAATCAGTGTTTTTAGTATTTCGTTCGCTACTGCTTGAGGCGAAATTTGCTTAGTTTGCTTAGGTTGATACCAATTTATATCTGTAAAATGTTCATCATTTAATAGGCTTAAACATTGATTGACCTGCCCTGCTTTAACCTGCTTGGCCAATTGCCCAATTCCACTTTTGTCATTAAACCTATGACTTTTAATGAGTTTCACCACATTGTCGCGAATAACACTTTTATCTGACATTTCAGCAGAATTTGTTTGTGAACTGATGAAACTGGGTAATGAGATCAACTTGGCTAGTTGCGACTGCATGGTTTCACTATAAGCAGTCAAAGTATTATCCAAATGTTCACTTTGCATATAACCAGCTGCACATATATCTGATAACACACAGCCGGTTTCCACTGAAGCGAGTTGATCTTGATCACCTAACAAAACAACCTGTGCATGTGTTGGTAGTGCTGCGAATAATTTGGCCATTAGAGGTAAATCGACCATTGATGCTTCATCAAGTACTAATACATCTAAATGTAATGGATGACGGGCATTAGCTTTAAAATAAGGGCTTTGCGGCTTAGCACCTAATAGTCGATGAATAGTTTGACACTGTTCAGGTAGATTTGTTTGTAAATCAGTCGCGAGTTTTTGTTTTGCGTTACTGATGGACTCTGTCAATCTAGCCGCTGCTTTGCCTGTTGGGGCGACTAACTGGATATTAAGGACCTTGCCCTTCTTTGCGGCAAGTCCTTGCAATAAAGCTAACAATTTTGTGACTGTTGTGGTTTTACCTGTACCAGGCCCACCAGTAATAAAACTCAAGGTTTGGCTGGCAGCAATACATACCGCTATTTTCTGCCAATCTAGTTCTTGCGAATCTTCAGTGGGAAACAGGCTCTTTAATAAAATTTGTGCGGTTACTGTATCTAAGTCTAGCACTTTAGACGCTTTTTCTCTGATGATAGCCGCAAGTTGCCACTCATACTGCCAATATCGCTGCAAATAGAGCTTACCACCTTGCAAAACTAATGGTTTTACAGTCTTCCCATTCACGTTACCTGCATTTACTCGCATGTTTGCAAAAGTACCTGCATTTTCTATATAAGTTAGCAGAAGTTCTAGTTCTGGAAAATGATATATGCCTAAAAACGGTTGGCCTAAGGTTTCTAAGTCAATACAGCTATGTTGTTCACCCGTTTGGGCGCTCACGTAAGCAGCCAACATAGTTAGGCATTCCCTTGTTGTATTATCTAGAGCGGATTCTTCACTATAAACAAAATCAGCAAATGCCAAATCAATAGCACGAATTTTTGACACCTTTAGTAATTGCTCGAGGCTGCCTTTTAAATCTGGAGTGTTTTGAACTTGCATCAACATAACTGGATCACCATAAATCTAACTGTCCTTGTTGTTGCGGCGCTTTATCATCAGGCTGTTGAAGAGCACTGCTTTGATCCGGGTTGGCACTTTTTTTACCAGAAAACAGCTCATCCAATGCTTCGATCATCGATTGTTCAGGTAAAACAAAATACACACCATTACCCGGTTTGGCTTGACTCATACCACGTATGAACAAGTAATAAGCACCACCTATATGGGATTGATAATCATAATTAGGCAATTTATGTTTGAGCCAGCGATGTAAAGCCAAAGTATATAAAATGGCTTGTAAATGATAATCATGGCCTGACATGGCTTGCTCCATGGCCGAACAATGATAATGCTCATAACTATCACCTAGATGATTAGATTTATAATCTGCCACATAAAACTTGCCGCCATATTCGAACATTAAGTCGATAAAACCTTTTATCATGCCGTTAAGTTGCTGGAATTGGTAATCACGAGCATGGTGTGTTAAATACTGATTGATTATGAGGTTGAAGTCCCGTACCTCCACTTCATGTAAGGGCATATGAAACTCCATTTCTACTTTTACTTGATTAGAGGATAACTCCGCCAAAGTTATATTGGGGCTTTGATATTCTGTGTCTGCTGCAACATTAAAAGGTGCAAACAACACATCTGTTAACCATGTTTGCAAACAGTCGTGCCATTGTTCACCAATACCAAACCAGGTCGATTGCTGCGTTATGACCTCTGCCAACTGCTCTGGTTTTTGCAGATCAATATTTTCTAAGACACCATGTAAAAACGATCCAGCGTTAGCTCCGCGCTCAAAACTAAAGGGACTTTGCTGCAACTCTATATTTTGTGTTGATGACTCGTTGAGTGCTTCACCTTGTATCAGGTTTAACACTTGATCTTGGCCTTCATCTTGCCCTGGTGCTGGCATATCTAGATGTACTTGCTGACTACTAATGGCCGAATAACTGGTTAAACGCCACGCCCTGCTTACTGGCTTTTGCAACTGTAAGGCGCTAAGTTGCGGCAATTTTTTATCACTGGCTTGTGATACTAACCCCTGAGGAACTTCGTATTGAACTTGTGTAAAGTGACCATATGATATGTCACACTTAGACGCCAAAGCCTGAATTGTTTCGGCTATGTGCTGATCGGTTATCGTGAGCTCTGGATCTGTTTCAGGCTGTTCTTGAGACGACATCAATAAACAGCCCAAGGCAGATTGACCAAATCCAGATTCTTTTTTGCTTTTGCCTAAATTGATGTTCCACACACCAATAGAGCAATAATATACAGCTCGGGTAACGGCCACATAAAATAAACGGATATCTTCAGCTAAACGCTCAAAATCGGCTTTTTCTAAGTTTTGTTCTTTGACTAAAAAGTCGACTTCAAGCTGTTGTTTATCGTTATGGTACAAGGCTTGTTGCGCTGATTTATAATTGCTGGCAAAGGGGATAAATACCAGTGGAAATTCTAAACCTTTTGATGAATGAAGTGTAATAATTTGCACTAAATTAGCATCACTTTCTAAGCGCATTTGTTGATTATCGCTATTGTGATCAGGCTCTATTAAACAGCTTTCAAACCAGTGAATAAGCTGGGCTTCGCCCACGAGTTGCATACTTTGTTGTTGCAGCAATTCGGTCAAATGGCGTAAATCGGTGACCCGTCTTAAACCATCGGTTTGATGCTCAATCAAACCTTGCTCCACATTAAAGTGTTGTAAAACTTGGTTTATTGCCCGAATCAAACCGTGTTTTTGCCAAGTTTGATGCCAATAAAAACTGTGTTCTAACACCCCTTGCCAACTTGATTCGTCATTAAATAAACTATCTAATTGCTGTCCATCAAAGGTGAATAATTCACTCATTAAAGCAGCTTTTAATAGGCGTTCATCCGTTGGTTGACTAAGGGCTTTCAGTAACCTGAATAGGTCCACCGCAGTTTGTGTAGCAAAGACACTCTTGCGTGCTAAAAACACACTCGCCACATTAACTGCTGCCAAGGCATTTTTAATCACTTGGGCTTCGTTACGATTACGGACTAATACGCAGCAATCTGAAGCAGTGATCCTACGGTTTTGCAACATCGCTTGATCAGTTTGCGCTAAGTGTAACCAGTGGGCTATTTGATTGGCAGTCGAAACGGCCAATTGACTCGTCGCATCACTGGCAGAGATAGGCAAGTTTGCTTCACTGCGTAAGTGCTGAAAGTCTAAACTCTGAATCACTTCACCATTAATGCTTAATCCATCAAAATCGCGTCCAGCTAACACGGGATAAAAAGGAATTTTTTGTTCAAACAAAAAGCCTTTGCGACTGCTTGCAAATAACTGGTTGATGCCCTTAACGAGTTTAGGTGCCGAGCGCCAATTAGTTGCCAAGGTAAAATGCCGCTGACTATGTACCCAGTCTTTGGCTTTTATATAGGTAAAAATATCTGCACCCCGAAAGGCATAAATAGCCTGTTTTGGATCACCAATCATGATCCAACAAACTTTTGACAGCCCTGAGCTATTATTAGAACAAGTTTCTGAGCTAATATCAGAACAAACCCCAAACTCTGCCTCTTCAGAATCGCCATAAATACCTTGAAACACCTCAAACTGTACTGGGTCAGTATCTTGAAACTCATCTATCAAAGCTGCGGGGTATTTTTGCCGAAGTGTATTGGCTAAAGTTTTGGTTTTATCATCAGAGTCCGCTTGTTGGCTGATAGCACGTTGCAATCCATGTAATAGATCGTCGGGCGACAATAAATGTAACATCTGCTTGTGGGCATTTAGATTCGCTGATACCACAGCCATAGCGTGTTCACTAAAGGCCAAGGTTAACTTTTGTTGGCAACTCAGTAACATGCTTTGTAGAAGTTCAAACTGGCTAAAATCTAAGTGGGATAAATCCTCACTGCCTTTTTTAGCCGCCTTAACTATTTGTTCTGGTGAGAACAACAACCAGCCAGTTTTATCAAAATCGATTTGTAATACATCACTTTTACAAAATGCTTGCATAGCCTGAAGGGTTGGCAATTTCCCCAATTTAGCGCGACCATTTAAGTTGGCCTTACTCAGTTGTTGACTGACGTCATTTGTTAACCACCAACTTTTAAGTTTAGCAACCTGCTCTGCATATAGAGCAACACTTTTGATGGCCGAATCAATATCACAGGTTTGATGTGGCCTGGCATGCTGACTCAGCAAGCCACCAATTTCTTTAAGCATGGCATCGGGTGTAGCCCAATGTTTGAGTAATATCTGTAAGCTTTGCTGTGGCAAAGGCACCACATGTTTGCGCCAGTAATCTTCAGCCGCTAATTTTAGCCATTCACTTTCATCGAGAATAAAACTCTGCTCATACATGGCACCACTTTCAAACGCATGTTCCGTGAGCGCCTTGTGGCAAAAGCCGTGAATGGTATACACAGCGGCTTCGTCCATTTGTTTACTGGCTAGTGCAAGTCGCTGACAATCAAGTTCAAGGTTGTCGCTTTGTTCGATAAGCTGTTGAATGAAGTGGTCTTGGCTAGATTGAGCAAAAAAGTCTAAATAGGCTTGGCGCAAACGCAGTCGGATACGCTCCTTTAATTCCCCTGTGGCGGCATTGGTAAAAGTGACCACCAATATTTGCTCCACTCCCAAGGGTGCGCAGCCATGGCCGAGTAACAAACGAATATACAAATTGACTATAGTGTAGGTTTTACCTGTGCCAGCACTGGCTTCAATCAGTGATGCACCAGACAAAGGAAAAGTGTATGTATCTAGAGGTTGCATATTAATGAGGCTCATTTGGCTTCACCTAATAAAACAAGAGGTAACAATAAGGTTTCTGCTAACTGACTAAAGTGTTCAAATTGCTCGTCTAAATTTGGGCAAACTCTTTGAATATGAGCTTCATCACCCTCACCTGACGCAAAGTCATTTCCTATAAAAGTATTCAAGGTTTTGTTGATATCTTGACTGGTTACCCATTGCCATGCAGATTCTGGGTAAAAATGCATAACCTCATTAGCACCACGCTGCCAATGCTCAATCCACAGGTTTAGTTGCTGCATGGCTGATGGTTTATCAATAACAGGCAGTGAATACAATTTTTCGGTGCTAATAAAATGCGCCTGATTGAGGGCGTTTTTAGGTAATTGAGCGCACAAACATAACCATTGTAAGTACAAAGCGATGCGATCTTTAGCCCTGAGTTTACCACTTCTCCATAGTATTAAGTTTGCTCCGTAAATATTCCCTATTCGACCTAATAAAGTTACGTCACCAAACTGCATCTCAATATCCACATTTTGTATGGGAGTATCCGAGTCACTCATCTGGATAATCTGTTTTGTAAGCTCAGCACTCTGTTGAGTTAAAGGTCTAAGTGCCAACTCCCCAATTTGCCCAGCGGGTAGTTTTCCTTCGGCTCGTAATTCATGTAACAAAGCACTACCAATACTGGGCTGGGCTGTTAGTTGTTCAGTGGCTATGTCGGTATTTGGGTTAAGTTGCAATGTAAGCGCCTGCTGAACCAAACGTTCATTGACTTGATACCTGTCTAGTCCATCAAATGCAAAAGGCTCGTCATCACTATTATGTTGCCCTAAAGGATAAAAACGTGTTTGCCAACGCTGCATAAAAAATGCTTTAGCAGGGTTCTGAAAAAACTGAATAAGGCTATCAAGCTCAAGCTCGGTAGCTAGCTCAAGTTGTTGTGTTAAAGGCGCACTGTTAAACAGCAATCTTTGCGAAGGTTGCTGTAATTGTTCAGCAATGGCGTGCTGTTTATAGTTAAAACTAGCAAAAGGCTGACTATTTTTGACGTCGAAATAGACCTGATTGAAGGGCTGTAGTTTATGTTGAGTGGTTAAATGGGAAACTAAATTTTGCTCGGTTTCTTTAACGTCTAGTTGCAACTGCCCTGCCAAGCAATAACCTTGTTGGCAATATTCTATTAATTCACTGAGTAAAATTGAGGGCGACATAGGGCTATTGTCTTTTTGACTAAACCCTTGGTAACTAAAATACAGCTGTTCTCGGGCTGACAATAACGCTTCTAAAAACAAGTATCTGTCGTCTAACCTGCGAGATCTGTCACCACGTTTTGCAGGTGCCAAACGCATTAAGTCAAACCCCATTGGCACACTTTGACGAGGATAATCGCTGTCATTCATGCCTAACAAACACACCATTTTAAAAGGGATGCTACGCATTGGCATCAAGGTACAAAAATTCACATAACCCGCTAAGAATCGCTGACCTACTCCATTTTCCTGGATATTTTGTTGTAACTCACTGACAAACACATCTTGATCAATGGGCTGCGAATATTGTTGACTATGGACTAACATTTTTTCGAGGGTTTCTCGAAGGATCTGCATATCCGATTCTTCGCTTTCATCGGCGTCGTATAATTCAGCTAACAATTCAAGGGCTTGCTCAACTTTGAGCTGAATCCTTTGGGCCTGTTGGCAGAACGCCAGTACCTTTAAAAGCGCAGCGATAAACTGGTAACATTTGCCTAACGCCACCGCTTGCTGGCCTTCGATATCAGCGTAAGCTGAAATCAATTCGTGGTTACCTTGATACAACTCGTTACTCGCCATGGCATACCCAGCTAACAAACGTTGTAAACCAAACACCCAAGTATTTTGTTTTTCTTGAGGAAGATCCCAGCGTTGTTTGTCATCTTCATTCCAGCCCCAGCGCACTCCCGCATCGGTTAACCAATGTTGTAATAATTCAAATTCCTGTAGGTCAATGGCAAACTTGCGTTGCACTGCTGGTACTTCGAGCAAAGACAACACCTCAGACAAAGTTAAACGACTTTGATGCAATTTCATTAACTGTATAAAGCTACTTAACAGAGGTGAGACTTGACTAAGATTGCGGTCAGAAATGGCATAGGGGATAGCCAACTGGTTATCTACTGCACCAAACACACCCTCGATAAAAGGCGCATAAGTAGCCACATCGGGCATCATTACTATCACATCGCCAGGATGCCAATCAGGATTATCGTTAAAACGTTTTAATAACTGGTCATGGAGAATTTCTAACTCTCGTACTTTGGAATGACAGGCATGCACTTGCAAAGAGCGATCTGTTGCAGTGATTTCTACCTTTGGATATTCCTTGCCATTAGATAATAACTCACCGGCATCTAACTCTTTTGATGTACCTCTAAACTGCAAATGGTTCACATCACACTGAATATGTTGCAGTAAAGATTCTGGCTGAAAATCCACAAAACAGTCTTGTTGCTGTAACTCTAACCCTAGCAACATATCTTGGTAATCACGGCCTAACTTGCCCCAAGAAGCAAGCAGCGGATTACCTATCTCTAAAAATTCGACTCCCTTTAATGCTGTGTTGTCTATGGCTTTGAGCTGGGCTTTGGCTTGGGTTTTATTATCTACAATATCCCCCCAATAATGCTGACTTGGATTAAACCAAAAGATCAACACATCTCGCGTTTCAGAGAGTGCGCTGAGTACTTCTAACTGCTGCATTGGCATTGCCGAAATCCCAAACACCATCAGCGGTTTTTCAGGGGGTATTTCATCTTCGTCATGGTTCACATTATGTAGGGCACTAAGCAAAGTATGGTGTAAGTTAGCACGATGAAAAGGTGACTCGTTTAACACCTCACTATAGGCAACCAACGCGCGCCATAAAATGGGTTGCCAAGGATGAGAGTCACAGATACTTTTAGCACTTTTATCCGACAATTCACTAGGCAAATCATTATGGCCAGCTTCCCAATGTATGATCCAGTCTGGCCGGTATACCAAATATTGATCATACACATCTGCAATTTTACCCGCTAATTGATATACCTTTAGGGGTTGTGAGTCAGACAAATACTGTTCAATGGCTGCAAATTCCGGTTGAGCAAGCATAGTGGGCAATATCGACATGAGTTTCCATGTCATATTAGATTTAGTGAAGGCTGATTGTTCAGGTAAGTTTGCCACATGTTGTTGATACAACTGCCAAATAAAACTCGAAGGCAAAGGAAAATCGATATTTGCGGCAATACCTAGTTTTTCAGCTATTTGAATTTTTAGCCACTGGGACATACCTGGGCTTTGCACTAATATTTGATCTGACTCAAATACTGATCTCCCTTTTCCCGCCGTTTCTTGCAAACAACTGATTAAACTCTCAGCTAAACATTCCATTTTGTTTGATTGAACCAGATACAGCATAAATAAGGTAGGCTTCTTGAAGCGATTGATTTAGTGTTTTAGTCTATCAAAGTCTTTCATTTTTATTATAGATATTTAACGAACCAATGAAAAAACCCCAATATGAAAAACACCTAGCAAAATTACAACTTGAACTCGCCCATTTACAAGAATCGGTGCAACAAACCGGCCAAAAAATCGTGGTGCTTTTTGAAGGCAGAGATGCAGCAGGTAAAGGAGGGGCAATCAAAACCATCACAGCTAAGCTTAATCCTAGGATAGTGCGTATTGCTGCCTTGGGTAAACCAACTGACAGAGAAACCACCCAGTGGTATTTTCAGCGTTATGTGGCACACCTACCCGCTGCAGGTGAAATAGTGTTATTTGATCGAAGCTGGTACAACCGTGCAGGAGTCGAAAAAGTCATGGGATTCTGTACCGACAAAGAATACCAAGAGTTTTTAAACACCTGCCCTGCGTTTGAAGATACCTTAATAAAATCTGGTATCACCCTGATTAAGTATTGGTTTTCAGTTTCTGATGAAGAGCAGGAAAAACGTTTTAAGAAACGATTGACCGATCCTCTAAAACGTTGGAAGTTTTCAAGTATGGACCTCGCTTCCCGAAGTAAGTGGGTAGAATATTCACAAGCTAAAGATGCCATGTTTGAACATACCGACACCGAGCAAAGCCCTTGGTTTGTGGTGGATGCTGACGACAAAAAAGCAGCCAGACTTAATTGTATTGATCACCTTTTATCACAAATCGATTATCATCCCATCGAACATCCACAAATAACCTTACCTGAAATTGACAGAAAACATTATCAACGTCCACCACATAAACAGCAAAGACATATTCCACAAAAATTTGCCTAAATGCAGGTTTAGCTTGGCCAGAGTTCTTGGTACCATATTACTCAGCGGCAATATAACTTGCCGAGCCTTTTTATTTATTTCCTTTGGATCCCGTCAATGAAAGTCATTTCTTTTAATATCAATGGTATACGTGCTCGTCTTCATCAATTACAAGCGTTAATTAACAAACATCATCCAGACATCATTGGGCTGCAGGAAATAAAAGTGCATAACGATCAATTCCCCGTCGCCGAAGTGGAGGCCATGGGTTATCACGTTTATTTTCATGGGCAAAAGGGCCACTATGGTGTGGCCATGATGTGTAAAAAACCTGCCATTGACGTGCAATATGGCTTTCCAACTGATGATGAAGAGGCACAGCGCAGAATGATCATGGTGAACTACCCCATGGAAAATGGCGAAACTGTGCGTGTGTTAAATGGTTATTTCCCCCAAGGTGAAAACCAGAATCACGAAACTAAATACCCAGCCAAACGGAAATATTACTCAGATTTAATGACTTATCTAAACCAATATCACACCCCAGATGAAAACGTGATTGTGATGGGTGACGTCAATATTTCCCATACCGATTTGGATATAGGCATTGGTGAGCCTAATCGTAAACGTTGGTTACAAACCAAAAAATGCAGTTTTTTGCCAGAAGAACGTGAATGGTTAAATACCTTAATTGGCTGGGGTTTTACTGATGGATTCCGCGATATGCATCCAGAAGAATCTGAAAAGTACAGTTGGTTTGATTACCGTTCAAAAGGTTTTCCTGACAACCGCGGCTTACGTATCGATTTGATTTTGGCCACTGCAAAACTGCACGCTATGTTAAAAGAAGCCGATGTCGATTATGAACTTAGGGGCCTTGAAAAGCCCTCTGATCATGCGCCTATTTGGTCTGTATTTAAGTAACACAGGGATACAACACTGTGGAACAGAGCGCATATTTTACCGATCTTCAATTATTAGCTGGGCTCATTAGTTTAGGCATAGCTTATTTAGTCGGAAAGAAACTTATTTTTTCTCGATTAATATCCGATAAAAAATGCCAACACTTAGTATTTGGCAGTGCCGCATGTATGTTTATTTTGTGGATGTTTCGCACAGGCATATACGATGGGCTATCTGTGCACTTTTTATGGCTCTCCGCGTTACCTTTATTATTAGGTTTTCGCTGGGCAATTTTTAGTGCCACACTGGCTTTGTTAGGAGTCACCCTATTCGGGCAAGAGAGTATCCAAATGTTAGGGGTAAACTTTTTGTTAGGAATACTTGCCCCAATCGCCCTTACCTATGGCTTCTATAGTGTGACTTTTCACAAATTACCCAGACACATTTTTATCTATATATTCCTGTGCGCCTTTATACCCGGTGCGTTAACTATAGGCTTAAAAATGTTGGCGTTAAGTGGCTACTTCTACCTTGATGGTTTATACACTTGGCAAGTGATTGAAGACAATTATTTAATACTCAGCACCCTAATGTTATTCCCTGAAGCCATGTTTAATGGCATGACAATCACCTTACTGATTATCTACAAACCAGAGTGGGTCTATACGTTTTACGATAAATTGTATTTGGATAAAAAATAGCCCCTTAGCTTCGAGAGAATTATTAGTGACAACAGAATTCATATTGCAATTGAGTTTACTAGGCATAGTAGTGGGTTTTGCAGCGGGATTATTGGGAGTGGGCGGTGGCGGTATTTTAGTGCCTATGCTCACTACCCTGTTTTTATCAGCAGATATTGTGCCTAGTCATGCCGTGCATCTTGCTCTTGGCACCTCTATGGCTTCCATAATTACTACCACACTTTCTAGCGCCTTTAGTCATTATAAAAACCATAATGTTGACTGGACTTATGTAAAAGCAATGGTGCCTTTGATCATTGTTGGAGCCATCTCCATTTCATTCTTAGTTCCCTTCATAAACACCACTTTTCTTGCAATCTTCTTTTCGTTATTTATGTTTAGTATTTCTATAAAACTATTTTTCAACAAACAACAGGTAACAGCGAAAAGAACCAAACTACCACCACAACTGGCTGGTTTAGGCATTGGAAGCGTTTCAACCTTAGTGGCAATTGGTGGTGCGGTTTTGAGTGTGCCATACCTTATGAGTAGAGGACTAGAGATGAGAAGTGCCATAGGAAGTTCGGCGGCAATTGGTTTTCCTATCGCTATTTCAGGCACTATTGGTTACGCAATTAACGGGCATATCAGTGTAGAAGAGTTAGCTAACAATCAGGCTATTGTCGGTTTTGTACATATACCTAGCGTGATAATTATTTCCATATGTGGCGTTATTATGGCGCCAGTGGGGGTGAAGTTGTCGACTAAGCTTCCTGTCAAGGTACTGAAAAAGATTTTTGCTGTATTGTTGGTCGGTTTAAGCATCAAGATGTTGATGAACGTTTTGTTGTAAAAAAATGGCAGCTTACGATATTTACGCAGCTGCGTTTATTTTTAAAAGCGCTACTTTGTACTTACCCATATCGCATGAATGATACCTGGCACATAAAAAAGCAGACACAAAAGTATATTGATTAGCAGATCTTTTCCAACTCCACTTTTTAGAAAAACCGCAATAGGTGGTAAAAATATAGCCAAAATAATCAGTATAAGTTTATTCATAATGTTCCTCTTTTATCGTTATCGTCTTGTTGAACTAGGTCTAGTTTGTTTGATTTTACTAATATGCACAACAACTAGATGTTGCATCACCTTAGTGTCTACGCTATTAAATTTATTCCTGCAAGATAACTCTAAAACGTTCACCTGCAAATTCTACTATATCACCGGACATTATCTTCTTACGGCGTCTGGTTTCAACTTCTCCATTTACCATTACCCTACCCTCATCGATGACAGATTTAGCTTCGCCGCCACTGGATACTAGAGCTTCAAATTTTAGTATTTGATACAGCGCTATGGGTTCTGCGTTAATTTCGATATCTTTTGTGGCTAGTATTGTCACTTGTCTTTTCAACCTTATTTAAATTCAATCTCTAAACCCTTTTGCTTTCGCAATTCAATAATAAGTATGCACCAAAACACCACAACTTTTAACCGTAAGATAAGATGCTTTAAAACCACCCAGGGTAGCTGTTATCATGGCGGCGCCAAACACCCACCCTAATTCATTCACAGAGCTCTATAGATGAAACTATTAATTAACCTAATTCGTAACTTATTAGGCGGCATCATCGCTGCCATTGACTTTGTCACCCGAGGTTCAAAACTAAAACGTAACGCAGAAGTGCAACAACAAGTGGAACGGGAGGTAGAAAAACTGTCCTTGTATCAATTTTTTGCTTGCCCATTTTGCATCAAAACCCGCCGCGCTATGTATAAAATGAACCTACCTATAGTTAAACGTAACGCCTCACAGGGCTCACCTTTTAGAGAAGAGTTACTGCAAGGTGGTGGAAAAATTCAAACCCCTTGTTTACGTATTGAGAAAGAAGGTGGTGTTGAATGGTTGTATGATTCATCTGAGATCATTAGTTATCTTAAAAACAGATTTGCTTAGCAGCATAGTAAAGGGCTGAATAAAATTTAGCCCTTTTTTTCATTATGGTTGCGACGACTTTTTCGCTTCTTCCTCTTGGGGTAGTAACACCGCAAGTAGGCTGTCATCCATATTTAAAAACCTATTAGCGGCTTCTTTTACTGCAGACGGCGTCATCTTTTTCAACAACGCATCATATTCTGCGAAAGATAATACTGATTCTTGAGGATCTGCAATACCAGTCAAATAATTCACCCAAAACCAATTATGTTTCTTATTTACTTCTAGGGATTTGAGTTCTTGAGTAATGTAGTTATTGACATATTTGTCTGCCATGAGGTCCGCTTTTAACTCTTCAAATATTGTTTGTATTGCAGCAGTTAATTCGTCTGTACGTGTTGGATCACAACTAAACGAAATATTGAGAGAGTACCTATTATCATCTTTTGAGAAATGACCATTTACACGCACCCCATAAACACCGCTTTTATCTTCACGGAGTCTTTCCCTTAATACGGTTTTTAACACAGCTTGAAGGGTCTTAAATTTGCGCTCCTCAAGGTGAGACCATAGAGTTTCACCAAATAGCTTAAATACAACATTTGATTTTGGCTCTAGGCCTTTTTTAACTGTAAGTGATAGCTTGCCTTTGTTACGTAGCTCGGGACGTCGTGTCCATCTTTCTTTATTTTCAGAGGCCGGTAAACCTGCAATATAAGTAGTAACTAGGTTTTCCATTTGCGTCAAATCAAGGTTGCCCACAAAAATAAAGTTAAAGTTAGCAGCGTTTGAAAACCTCTCATGATAAAGCTGTAGAGACTTTTCAAGTTCAATGCCTCTCACTGCAGCAGCATCGATTTGGAATGAGCGGGGATCATTAGCATATAGCGTCTGACGAATTGCCTCATTAAACACACTTTGCGGACTGATAAGCCTATTTTCATAATAAGGTGCAGCGCCCGCTATGACTGTGTCAAAAGCCTCTATATCTTTCCTTGGAGGGTAAAATTGAAGATTAAGCAATTGTAGAAAGTGTTCAATGTCTTTGACTGAACTTGTTCCCTGCAATTTCTGATATTTATCGTGAATCTCACTGGCAAGATTAAATGATTTACCTTTCATAAACTTATTCAAATCATTTATATTAAATTCACCCACCCCCATCATTTTAGCGATATAACTGGCAAAGAATGTCTGCTTATATAAGTCAGCCGAAACTAATGAATACCCTCCCTCACTGCGAGCCGAGAATAAAATGGAATCTTCTTTAAAATTTGTTTTTTTCAACCACACTTTAGCGCCGTTACTTAGCACCCATGTATGTGTATCGAGTGATGCGTTATAGTGTTTCTCTACAATATTGCCTTTTTTAGGCGCTATATTTATCAGCTTATCCCCAATGGCTATTTCTACGTAAGGCGAAAGTGCTAAGGAATCAACCTGTTGCCATATAGCTAACACCTCATTCTCGGAAGGCAAACTGGTTTTCTCGGTATCTGGAGCTGATATTGAAATCAGACGATTTTCATCCGTTACCCAATTCTTACCAACCTTGTTAACTTCTTCTAAGCTAATGTTTTCTAGGAAGTGTTGCACTATTTCATTCTCATGTATGGCACCAGGATTATTCTCATTATTTACAAAATAACGAACGTATTCACTAGCCAAACTACGAGACTCGAAATTATTGGCTTCCTTCGCCTTTTTTTCGTTTACATTCTTGATGCTGGCTTTTTGTCGTGCCAACTCTGCTTCGTTAAAACCGTGTTGAATAGTGCGATTAACCTCCGTCAATAAAAATCCAAGGGCTTCTTTGGTTTTCCCCGGCTTCACTGCGGCTCCTACAGAAAAGATACTTTTGTCACCAAAGGAACGGCTAAATCTCGCTCCACCTCCAATTATGGGTGAATCAGGGTTAAGTACATTTTCAAGATAACGACTATTCAACATTCCAATAAATAATTGATGGGTTAATGCCTCCCTAAAGTCGGCATAAGTTTGCGGCTCAAATAAAGGACGTTTTATTTGAACATTCACTAAGGTTCTAATCAGTTCCGGATCGGTTTCAATACTAATTAAGGGGGTTTTATTATCTGGAATCAAATACTGTTTACGTGGTTTTTGTTCAGCTGTTGCAGCGCCTATATTCGAGAAATACTTTTCAAAAAGGGCTTTTACCTGTTTTGGTTCAAAATCTCCAACCGCAATCAAAGACATCAAATCCGGTCTGTACCAGTCCTTATAAAAACGAATTAAATCCTCCTGTTTACCTTTGGCCAGAATGTCTTTTTTACCAATAGGAATACGCTTAGCATATTGTGAACCTTTAAATATAACCGGGAGCTGTTTGTACATAATACGTGTGTTTGCACCTAATCTAGTGCGCATTTCTTCAATCACTACACCACGCTCTTTTTCAATTTCTTCAGGCTCAAAGCTAATTTTGTGCGCCCAATTTTCTAATATATGAATGCCCTTCTCTAGTGTGGCTTTGTTATCTGTAGGCACTTGTAACTTGTATACTGTTTCATCAAAAGAGGTATGCGCATTCAAATGGGCGCCAAACTGCATACCAATAGATTCGACATACTCTATAATTTCTTGTTTTTTAAAATCTTCAGTGCCATTAAAGGCCATATGCTCAGCAAAATGCGCAAAACCCAATTGACTTTCATCTTCTAACACCGAACCGGCGTTAATCACCAGACGAATTTCGGCTCGTTTCTGGGGTTTATCGTTTTGACGAATAATATACTGCACACCATTGGCTAATTTCCCTTTTATAACTCTAGGAGATAGAGGTACTTGTCCGGAAAAAGGATTGTCTACAACGTGAGATTTTTGTTGATTTTGCGCAACTGAAACTGACGAGCTTTGATGAGTGTTACTGTTACAAGCAAAAACAACTAAACTTACCGATAATACAGTGGCTAGATATAACAATGACTTTTTCAATTGAACTTCCTTAGTTGATGTGTGGTTAATAGCTAATACATCAATTGATAAAACAGGTGGGAGTAACTCGTTAATAGTAAAACGATCGGACTGGAGTTAACAAGGTATTTAAAAATAATGGCTAAGATACATTCCCCTAGTTACCTTGATTGAAAGCTGCCATTTAAAATAGCGCTTATCTACAACAAAGAACAAATAACCTCAGGATTGTCAGTAAAAAGCCCATCAACTATTGCCAACTGGGATAACAGATAAACTATCACATTTGCAGACGTTTCTTAATGTCTGCTTGATGGTTTGCCGCTAATCCTTGATTGCTAGTCACTTTATGAACTTGCATATCATTGCCGCCGTTAAACTGCATAAAGGCTTTGAGTGATGGCTGCAACACCTTAATAAAGTCATCTACCTTGGAGGTTTCTAAATGCAGATTTTGGATATGTAATAGTTGGGTTTTACGATCTATCTTGGCATCCATTCGCCCTACAAACTCAGCTCCCCATAACAATGGCAAACTAAAATAACCGTATTGTCGTTTGGCGGGTGGCACATAACATTCAATTTGATAATCAAAACTAAAGATCTCAGAGAGTCTTTTACGCTGGATCACTGCATTATCGAAGGGAGACAATATCTGTACTTGATTGCGATTAACCGACTGTTTGAGTAAATCAGTGACATTGGGCAACGCATAATAACCTTGACCAGCAACTGTGACTGGCTGCAACTCACTATTTTCAAGCATTTGTTCACAAGTTTGCGTGATTTGACTTTTTAATCCCTTACGTAAGTAGCTGATTTGTGGAGCGGATGCAAAACCATGAGCACATAGATAACGGCTAATTAAATGACGTTCGAATTCAATGGCGCTGGGAACAGTTGTATCTATGCCAGCAGGCAACACTCGCTCAGTGAGATCATAGACTTTGTGAAAACCTTGCCTTTCTACAACCATCAACTCCCCTTCAATAAAGAGTTGTTCTAAGGCAATTTTGTCTGGTTTCCAATCCCACCACCCGTTGCTCTTTTTGGTGTGATCATGTTCAAAGTCTTTTGCCCTTAATGGGCCTTCTTGCTGAATTCTTTTTAACACACGTTTTTCAGCAATGGGGTTTTTCTCCCGCCAGTGTTTTTCACCTGCCGCAATAGCGTGTTTTTTAGGTAGTGAAAAACGGTAATCTTGTATAGGTAAATATGCGGCGGCATGGGACCAGTATTCAAATATTTGTTTTTGGGCAATAAGTTGCTCAATAAAATCAGGCTGATAATTTTTTACGCGACTCCACAAACAATGATGATGGGCGCGTTGAATAACAGAGATGGAGTCTATTTGAATATAGCTTAGGTGTTTAACAGCGGCATTGACACCTTTTATACCTTGTCCAAAGGCAAAGTTTTTGTGTAGCCCTTGGCAGACAAGGGCTAGTTTACAGGCTTGTTTTTGAGTTAACTCAAGTGGCGGTAAAATAACACTATTACCACGGCAAGACTTCGCCATTTGAATGCCAAAACGTACCTGAATTGCTTAAGTTTAATTCCTCAATGCGCTGCATTAACCGCTCAACTGCTACAGCAGCAGAAATATCGCCACTATTATTGACCATTTCGGTTTGCACATATCCAGGGTGTAATAAAGCAACGGCCACTTCATACTCTTTAAGATCATGGGCTAAAGACACGCCCGCTATATTCAACGCGGCCTTGGACATACGATAGCCATAACGACCACCAGAAGTGTTGTCTGTTGCTGACCCCATTCTGCTGCTAATCAGCGCAACTTTGGCACCTTTAACCAGTTGTTTTCTCAGCATTTGAGTGACCAATAAAGGTCCCATTGCATTCACTCTAAATTGATATTCGAGGGTTGTAGGTGACATATGTTCTAAGGTTTCGTTTGCCAATACGCCAGCGTTATTGATCAACAGATCAATTTTCAAATCATTGAATGTACGCAATGTTTTTTCTAAACATTCAGGACTCCCCACATCGACCTTATCGATCACTTTGGCATTTGTTTGACTAAGTTCGTCACTCGTATTGCGGCACAAAGCAAAAACTTTGTCACCCTTAGCTAAATACTGTTTTACAAACTCTAAACCTATGCCACGATTGGCGCCGGTAATAACGACAGTAGCCATAAAACTTCCTTATTTTTGAGTAGCGATTAATCGAGCTAAATCTTCTGGGGTATCAATACCAATGGGTGGTGAAACTCTGGCTTCTTCAACATGTATTTTTTCACCATGCCACAAAACTCGCAGTTGTTCTAGGGATTCAATTTGTTCAATTCCTGAAGGTGACATATTCACATATTGTTTAATAAATCCGGCGCGGTACGCATAAATACCAATGTGTCTAAAGTAGAACTCACCTATCTCATCAATGCTATCTGAATCAAGAAAGCGCGCTCTGTCGTAGGGAATAGTCGAACGAGAAAAATACATAGCATACCCTTGCTTATCCATGACCACTTTAACAGTGTTAGGGTTAAACGCGTCTTCAACATCGGTGATCCTAACTGCTAGTGTCGCCATTTCAGCTTGTTGGTGATTATGTAAATTTTCAGCCACTTGTAGGATATTCTCAGCAGGGATAAAAGGCTCATCACCTTGCACATTCACCACCAACTCATGAGACAACATATTTTGTAAATCGACTACTTCTGCCAAACGCTCTGTACCTGATTCGTGGTGGGCACCCGTCATACAATATTTACCACCAAAGTCACTCACCACTTTGGCAATTCTCAGATCGTCTGTGGCCACTAAAATATTACTGGCCCCTGATTCTTGAGCGCGCTCATATACGTGTTGCACCATAGGTTTACCTTGTATTTCTACTAAAGGTTTACCAGGAAAGCGGCTTGACGCGTAACGTGCAGGGATAATGACATTAAATTGCATACTTAAATCTCTTCAAAATATTTATACTAGTAACAACCCAAGATGCGAATTTTGAGGTGTTATGAATATAAGGCCAGCTAAGATGTTAGACGGTTTTTAACAGTTGTTCCATGTCATCACTAGACAGGTGTTCAGCTTCTGATTCCAACAATACCGGAATATTTTCTCGAATAGGATACACTAAACGATCAAATTTACAGATAAGTTGCGCCTGCTTATTATGGTGCAATAACTTACCCTTACAAACTGGGCAGGCTAATATATCTAACAATTTTTTATCAAAGGCCATTATTTTCTCTTACTTGGTTTTTTATCCGCAGCCACATGCTTTAATTTTTGCAAGAGTTGCGATTCAAATTGACGGGTTAAACTGGCACTGACAGGTAAATACCAACAATCATCATGTGCTATATGGGTACATTTTACAGCATCTTTTTCTGTCATTATTACAAGTCCATCGGGAATATCATCTTCTGTAAAAGCATGATGATCCACAAAACTGAGCTGTTTTTTTATCTTAACTTGCTTTTTTTGCAACAAAGAAAAAAAGCGTTGCGGGTTACCTATTGCGGCGAGCGCAGTAACAGGCACGGTTAATCTGCTCAGGGATAAACTTTTAGTTGGGTTTTTAATATTTATGAGTTGCCCTGCTTCCAGTGACATTAAATGTTCGCCATTTGTGACTAAACCACCGTTTAATACCAATAGATCCGCAGTTTTTAATCGCCACGTTCCCTCTCGCAACGGGCCTGCTGGTAATAATATATTGTTACCACAGCGTCTTTGACCATCCATTACGACAATTTCAATATCTCTATTTAACGCATAATGCTGCAACCCGTCATCACAAATAATCACATTACATTTATGTTTATCTATTAGATGCAACGCACCTCTTGGGCGCTGCGGATCCACCACCAAAGGGCAGTTAATATGGCGACGCATCAATATTGCTTCATCCCCAGCCAAATCAACCAGACTGCTTGGTTCAACTGACATAGGATAACTGGCATTTTTTCCGCCGTAACCGCGACTTAATACCCCTGGGTGATAACCTTCTTGCCGTAAACGTTTAGCCAGATAAACCACTAGTGGTGTTTTACCATTGCCGCCAACACTGATATTTCCCACCACAATGACTGGCACAGGAATATCAACAGACGCTTTGATATTAAGTCGAAATAAGGTTCTTCGTAACCAAGACAAAGCCCAAAATAACGCAGTAAGAGGCAATAACAGTAGGATAACTGGCCAATGGTACCAACTTGGTGAGTACCACATATTATCTATCCAACTCACTTGACGACTGGCTCCTCTCCAAACTGCATATTATACAATTGAGAATACGCGCCATTTTGCGCCAATAAACTTTGATGATTACCTTGCTCAATAATTTCACCTGCCTCAATGACTAAAATTGCATCGGCGTTTTCGATGGTCGATAACCTGTGGGCTACCACTATACTGGTGCGGTTGTGTTGCAATTGATCAAGGGCATCTTGGATCAGTCGTTCAGATTCGGTATCTAAGGCTGATGTGGCTTCGTCCAAAATCAGGATTGGCGCATCTAACAACAAGGCACGGGCAATGGCTAAACGTTGGCGCTGACCTCCAGATAACATAAAGCCGTTTTCACCCACTACCGTCTCTAAACCATCAGGTAGTTGCTCTAAAAATTCCATAACATGGGCGGTTTTGGCCGCAGCTAATATTTGCTCGCGGCTCACTTTCCCCTCTGAGCCATAGGCTATGTTGTTGGCAATAGTGTCATTAAATAACACGACATGTTGCGAGACTAACGCAAACTGTCGCCGTAAGTCTTTCAAAGGAATATCTGTCAACAAATTATCATCCAGGCGTATTTCACCGGATTGATTGTCGTAGAAACGTGTTAACAAACTAGAAATGGTCGACTTACCGCTTCCAGAGCGGCCGACCAAAGCAAAGGTTTGCCCTGGTTTGACTGAAAACGAGATATTTTTTAGTGCCGCGGCTTCTTTACTTGGGTAATGGAAAGTCACATTTTTAAAGTCAATTTGGCCCTTAACTCTATCAATAGTCTGAGTTCCTGTGTCTTGTTCAATATGTTGATCTAAAACTTCAAAAATACTTAAACAAGCAGCCATGCCTCTTTGGAATTCACTATTAACAGTAGTAAGTTGTTTTAATGGCTTTAGTAACATCGTCATAAAAACCACCACACTGACAAATACACCAGGCGTCAAAGACTCAACTAAATCTGGGAAACTTGCAACATAGAGCACAACAGCTAAGGCAATAGAGGCAATCACTTGTATCGAAGACACACTCAAAATTCTGGCCACTACCAACTTCATATTTTGCTGGCGATTATGATTATTTTTATCTGTAAAACGTTTATCTTCAAGGCTTTGCCCGCCAAACATCAACACCACTTTGTGGCCTTTAATCACTTGTTCGACACCAGCGGTCAAATTGCCCATGGCATCTTGAATACGCCGACTGACCACTCGAAAACGTTTACTCACGACAGACACAATAACCGCCACTAAAGGGCCGATCAGAATAAAGATCAACGACAATTGCCAAGAATAGTAAAACATTGCAATCAGCAAACCTATTACAAAAGCACCGTCTCTTACTAAGGTTAACAAGGCTTTACCGGCTGCGTTTGAAACCTGTTCAGTATCGTAGATAACCTTGGATATTAATTTTCCGGTACCATGAGTATCATGGAAAGCCACAGGTAAATGAATATATTGATTAAACAACTGCTGGCGCATTTGCATCACAACATGATTACCTATCCAAGCCACCGTATAGGTACCCAGAAAGTTAAGAATGCCCCGCAAAATAAAAATCGGCACGATAAAATAAGCGGCTAACCTAAGGTACTCATAGTTACCTTTGCCTAAACTGTCATCCACTATTGGCTTGAGTTGAGCCACCACCAATACATCAATCACTGAATAACCAATCATGCCAATCACAGCAATTAAAAACGCGAATTTGAAGTTTTTAAGGTAAACGCGAAAACGTTTAAAAATGTTATTTGGCACTTTTGTGTCTAAATTGCTCTGTTTGCTCATTAAATGACTATTATCTGATGAAATTAAAATACCAAGCTAGTGTAACTGTTAGGGCGAAAATCCCCAACTATCAATGAGATAATTTATGAGATCCGCTATCCTTAATTTGCATACCAATAGGGATACATATCCTTTCTGACGGTTTTTACCTTTGCTGCTGCCGTGGAATTATACTCAATAAAAAAGGATACTTGACCTGAATCAGAGGTTGCAAACAAGGTTGCAGTATTGAATTTTTGATATCTATCTATTACTTCTTGTCTAGGAAAATCCCAACGATTCATAAAACCCTGACTAAAAATTACGTATTTAGCCGCTACGGTTCGAATAAACTCACTGGATGAAGAGGTATTGCTGCCATGGTGTGGTGCCACTAAAATATCCGCTTGTATTGCCTCTGACTCTGTCTCTATTAGCTGCTTTTCAATACTTTTATCAATGTCTCCTGGTAACAAAACACTGTGATAATCATCTGCTACTTTAATCACACAGGAACCATTGTTGTCATTGTATTTAAGGGGGTCGTCTGGCCACAAAGCAGTAACGCGTAACCCCTGCCAAACCCTATCAAACCCTTGCCGGCACTTATCTTGATTAGTTAATACCTGAGGTTGCTGTATACCTTCTAACAATTGCGGCAAACTTCCAGCATGATCATTATCTCCATGGCTAAGCAATACTAAATCGACTTTATTAGACAATCCCCTCGCCTGTAAAATGGGTAACAACACGCTGTCTGCCATATTAAAGCCAGATGGATAACTCGCTCCAACATCGTAAATAATGACTCGGTTATTTTTAGTGATTAACACCGCCACTCCTTGCCCAACATCCAAAATATCAACCCGCCATGTAGTGGTTTTTGGGGTAAAACAATAACTCGCGAGGGGCAGCAAAAACAGACACAGGTATTTTTTATTTAACCAGAAAGCAGGCAAACAAACACATAATACAAAGAGGAAAACATAACACCACACCCAAGGCGAAAACACAGGTAGGTTAAAGTAGGCACCATTGAGTTTTAATGCAAAATTGAGAAACTCAACACCATAACCCACTATAAAGTCGGCAATTGCAAATAACGCAAAAGCCCATTCAGGATTGATTGCTAAACAAACCACCGCCATGATGCAAATTGGCACCAAAATCATAGTCACAATAGGCACTGCAATTAAATTTACAACAGGCGATACCGTCGAGATATAGGAAAACTGCCACGCCACCAACGGCAACATCAAAACACTTAAACAGAGTTGCACTTTGAGCATACCTGTGAATAACGTTCTCAAAGAAAAGTCGGTTTTCTTGACTGGCCAGCGCCAAAAAACAAAACAAATAATGATCACCGCAGTAAAACTTAACCAAAAGCTCAGAGCAAATATACTCAAAGGAAATAGCAAAATAAAAACGCTTAGCGCCAACAAAATTAAACGTTTAGCCCCAAGGTTTTTATTACACAAAAAAATCAAACTAAATAGAAACAACATCAGCCATGCCCTTAGAGTTGGCAAACCAAATCCGGCTAAGGCGGAATAACTCAAGGTACTGAAAAGTGTCAACAACATAGCGAAGTTATGTAAGTTGATATAATGCAAAGTGTCAAACCTGCTAATCAATGCACCTGCTACCCACCCTATCAACACGTAACTGATACTGGCGACCAAAGCCAAATGTAAGCCAGATATTGCAATAAGGTGGGCCACTCCAGTGTTCTGTACTAACAACCAATCAAAGGGTTGCAACATTCCTCGATAACCGAAAGTGAGTGCGGCCAACCAACGACTATGGGGCAAATCAAAAGCTAACATGCGATTGAGCAAGGTTTGTCTAATGCTCTTAACATCGCCAATTAGTTGATTATCACCATGTGGTTTGACATAACCGGTGGCAATGATCCCTTCACTAAACAACCATTGTTGATAATTAAAGCCAGCTTCATTCGCTAATCCATGAGGAGGTTTAACTTTCACCATAAGTTTAACCTGTTGGCCCTGTTGTATTTGCCAATCTGGGTCTCGCCAACTCAGACGAAAGGTTTTAGCGAAAAACAAAGGTTGCTGGTCAAGATGTGTAACCTTAAGATTGAAACGAATATTTCGCTCAGCTATGACTAAACTACTCACTTTGCCTAATATTTGTACTGGTTGACTAGTTTGTTCTGAAGATAGTTGCAAAGTGTATTGCCAATGCCCTACACTCGCCATCCAGACTATGCCAAGCAGAAAACAGCCTAAGTGTTGATATTTCCGAATTATTAGGCAAGTACAAATAAATAGTAAAATAGTGATAACGATGGAAGGCAAGCTAGTCCACACTAAACTTGTGAAAGAAGCGGCGATAAAACTGAGAAGTTTACTGTCCATTGTTACTGGTATATGCGATCCGTTGCTGCATGAAATTAAAGTATAGAGAACTATTCTGAAAAAGTTTATTAAGCGCTTTCTGCCCAGCCCCCAAAAAGTCAAAGACCACAAAGTTCTCTCTGTGTTTGGTACTTTATTACACGATCCTAATCTCTGGCATTTGAATCGACGCTCTGCCTCTGGAGCTTTTGCTGTGGGTTTATTTTTTGCGTTTTGGCCAATCCCTTTTCAAATGTGGTTAGCTGCCGCTATGGCGATACCACTTCGCGTTAACTTGCCGTTATCAGTAGCCACTGTCTGGATCACTAATCCCTTTACTATGCCACCCATTTTTTATGGCGCCTATTTAGTTGGCACCACTGTGCTGGGCTCTCCAAAAAGAGACTTTAGCTTTGAGTTAAATTGGGACTGGGTAGTACAAAGCATAGAAACAATAGGCCCAGCATTTTTAGTCGGTTGTTTTATTTGCTCTGTAGTGTTTAGTGCAGTGGGCTATTTTAGCTTAAATTATCTTTGGCGCTTATCCGTCAAGAAGGCATGGAAACAACGTATCCATAAACGTTTCCCCTAAAGGCCAACGAGGGAGTATCACTGATCATTGAGATACGCCTAATAAAATACCCCATCAAAAAAATAGCGCATCGATTAGTAGACACCACTAAGTGGTTTCAGGGGTGTCTTCAAGCAACTGCTGCGGCTCTTTTGAAAAAACAATATAGGCCATTGCGCCGCCATACATATCAAACATAGCGTGCAAAATGATGGGAATAACCAGTGAATCTGTGTAAAGGTAGAGTAAAGCCATAGTGGCTCCTACTATGGCGGTTCGTAATATATGAATTGGACCTTGGTAAATATGTGGTAAACCAAACATTAGACTCGAAATGATAACAACCCCATAAGTGGGAAAATAATCCCCTAACACCTGCATTAAATAGCCCCGAAACAAGATTTCTTCACAAATACCCGCGCTTACAGACAACCCCAAAATAAAATAACGCGCTTCTTTGCAGTTGGACGGAGTCATCCATTGAACATAGGCAATCTGTTTTCTAATTGTTGGGTGTTCATGGGTGTTTTTATTCAGTTGTTTGAGTGAAAATAAAAAATACCCACAGATCACTATCAATCCACCAACACCGAGTTGATTAGCCAGATCCCAATGCCAATGTAAGCCAATATCATTTAATGAAATTGCAGTTTGATTGATGATCACCATTAATAACATCACAGGTAACCAAAGATGTAACATCCAAGTGCGATACATAACAACGCGCATGTCAGGATTTGCAATTACACTTTGTTTTTCTTGTTCATAACTCAAATAAATATACAGGGGATTGAGGATAAAATAGCCCCACAGTAAATATTCTAGATACTCCATTTTGTTTCTCACTTTGTTTCTTTAGTCACTCAAATGAGTGTAGAGGCAAAACTAAAACAAATTAATGGTATAGTATTTTACAGTTAGTAAACTAAAAGATTAAAATCGTGTCATTATGTTTAAAACCGAAACGCTAATTGCCTTTGCACTAGTTGCAAAACATCGTAGTTTTACATTAGCAGCCAATGCTCAAGGGCAAACGCCTATGGCAATGAGCAAACAGGTTTCACAACTAGAAAAACGACTGGCAGAACCCCTATTTGAACGCAGTACCCGAAAGATCAGACTGACTCAGTTTGGCGCAGAGTTTTTGATTCGAGTACATAAAATACTGGAACAACATGATGCCATCGAACATTGGCTGGAATCACGACAAGGAGAATTCTCTGGCACGCTGAGCCTTGTCACTCAGTCAACCCAAACCTTTGATGAAACGGTTTTCCCTTGGTTAGCCGAATTCCATCAGTGTTACCCAAACATAGAACTGATTTTTGAAGTACAAGAAAACATTATCGATATAAATAACAACCCCTATGATATTTATTGGGGAATTGAAGAATATTTAGGAATGCAACATCCTGCGCTAAAACGTCGCTCCTTATGGAAAGCACAATTGGGGATTTTTGCTTCTCCCGACTACCTAGCTAAATTTGGAACGCCCAAGACACCTGATGAGTTAAAAGATCACCAGATGATAAGTCATCCACACAGTGATCCTAGCAATGCGCTTATAGTCAATAAGGTCGCCAATAGCCAACAACGTGAGATGGACTTTGTCATTTTAGACGCACCAATGAAGACAGTTGCAGGTCAATCTAAATTTGCGGTGCAAGGTTTAGGATTAATCAATGCGTTAGTAGACAATGATGATATTAAAGACTATCTGGCCACGCATCAATTGGTACCGGTTTTACAGAAATATTGGTATTCATCCGCTGAGATTTATATTTATTATCATCAAGTAAAACTTGAGCAACCTAAAGTGCGTGCTTTTATTGATTTTTTCCTCTCAAAAAGAAAATATTGGTAACCCTTACTTTTGACTACAAAATATGACTTAAACTAAACATCAAACTGGGTAACGGCGCGCCATTTCTACTAAAGACAATTCAATGAGTTCCTCTAACACCCGCTCATTTACATCACTTAATCTATTGATGTATAAACAAGACTTACCCGTCTTGAATTTACCCAGTTGTTGTAATTTCTCTTCAAAATCAGAAAATCCCACCATAATATACAATGCCAAGTTATTCTTACGTGGAGAAAAACCCGTACGCATAAATTGATGCGTTTTTTTATCTGCCGTTTGGTAACTGTATGTGCCATACCCAATTATGCTACTGCCCCACATCACAGCGTCCTGCTTAGTTACTTTAGCAAAAATATCCAGTAAGCCTAAGGCGTCAACTTGCTTTTGTTTATTATCAATAGACTGCACAAAGTCTAAAACCTTGCATGCTGTGGGTAGTGTCTTATTGTCAGCCATACCATCTCCTAATACTGAGTGACTTTGCCAAGCATATTACGCTTAATTTTGGTGAATACAGATTAAGTGGGCCGTAAGCAATGTCAACTAAATACTGTTTTAGGCTAATTTGGTGCAAGAGTTCTAACCTGCTATTCAGCCCCCTATAAAAATATCGATACCTTTGAAATAAAACAATAAATTTCAACTAAACTGACTTATGCAACACAGCATAAAGCACAATGTTAGGTGGCAAATGCGCCACAATGAAACACAAATTTAACACTTATAACATTTCTGTTATGCTTGCGCGCAATTGGTGCAATAGACATTGAAAGTAAAATAATATTACCAACAAAAATAAAACACATTCTTCAATTTAAACTACGACTACTGGACACTCATGAAAACATTAAGAAAAAGCGCCTTAGTACTAGGTATCCATGCTGCACTTGTTAGCCAATTCACTTTTGCACAAGCAACTGAAACAAGTGAACGTGCTTTGGAATCCATTACTGTAACCGCAACAAAACGTACCCAAAGCATACAAGAAGTACCTATTTCAATCGCTACCTTAAACGGTGAACAATTTGAGAGCATATTTTCAGGGGGCGAAGACATTATAGCCTTAGCCGTCCGAGTACCAGGATTATATGCTGAAACATCAAACGGTCGCGTGGCTCCGCGCTTTTATATACGTGGATTGGGCAATACCGATTTTGACTTAGCCGCATCGCAACCCGTTTCTATCGTGATGGACGATATAGTTAAAGAAAACGTGATATTAAAAAGTTTTCCTTTGTTTGATATTGAACAAGTAGAAGTTATACGTGGGCCCCAAGGCACCTTATTTGGACGTAATACTACTGCGGGCATTATCAAATTCGATTCAGTCAAACCAAGTGATGACTTTGATGCCTACGTAAAACTCGGTGTAGGCAATCTAGGTACTATTAATCTTGAAGGAGCTGTTGGCGGTAGCCTTGGCGAGGATCTAGCCGGACGTTTCTCAGTCTTATCACAAGACAGAGATGATTGGATTGACAATGCTTTTACAGGTCAAAAAGATGTGATTGGTGGCTTTGATGAAAAGGCTTGGCGCGGACAAATAGCCTTTGAACCATCTGATGATTTTTCTGCATTGTTAAGTGTCCATGGCCGCGAGCTTGATGGCACTGCATCGGTGTTTCGCGCCAACATACTGACTAAAGGAAGCAATGATCTAAACCAGAATTTCGACCGTGATGTAGTCTATTACGACGGAGACATTGACGGTAACGGAGCTGACAATAATCCACAAACATATGAAAACTACGGCGCTTCTTTAAAGCTAGAATTTGGCCTAGAAGAAATGAATTTCACTAGTATCACTGCCCTTGAAAATGCAGAAGGTTCGAGTTTAGGAGACATAGATGGTGGTGTTACCCTATCCGAAGCGGCTGATATTAATGGCGACGGCACAACTGAGTTAACTTATCCTGGCAACATTGCTTTTAGTGCCGTGACGCAAGATAACTTGGACGACCTTGAACAATTTACACAAGAATTTCGCCTCGCGAGTGACACTACCGAAGCACTCAATTGGCAAGTAGGTGCATTTTATTATGAGTCCTCTTTTAATGTGACCAGTATAGATGGCTTCTTTGGCGCCACCACTGTATTTCATGACAACACCACTTGGGCTGTATTTGGGCAAACCTCTTATGATGTGAATGAAAAATTAAACGTGACTGGTGGCGTACGTTACACCAAAGATAAAAAATCACTGGTTGTAGGTGAACAAAATGTCGACGGTTTTGCTTTAGTTATTGGTGCTGCATCTGTTCAAGATTATGAAGATATTAATGTAGATGACGGCCAAGTCAGTTGGGAGCTAAGTGCCAACTACAAAATTGACCAAAACACTTCGTTATTTAGCCGAGTTGCCAACGGTTTCCGAGCACAAACTATTCAGGGGCGTGATGTAGCATTTGAAGGTGCGCCTTCAGTGGCAGATTCTGAAACCATCCATTCCTATGAAATTGGCACTAAAACAGACTTATTGGATGATACCTTGCGTCTAAATATGGCTGCTTTTTATTACGAAATTGATGATATCCAATTTTCGGCCATAGGCGGTGGCGCCAATAACACGGCACTGATCAATGCAGATAAAGGCACAGGATATGGTTTTGAAATAGATGCACAGTATCTTGTTACCGACAATCTCACCTTAACGGCTGGATACAGTTTTAATCATACTGAAATTAAGGATGATTCATTAACTGTTTTACCTTGTGGTGCAAATCCTAGTTTTAACTTCACAGGCAATTGCACTGTGATTGATCCAAGTGTTGATGGTTATAGGGTATCAATTGATGGCAATCCGTTTCCTCAAGCTCCAGAGACTATCTTCAACTTTACTGCACGCTACGCATTTCCTATTGGCGATGATGCAGAGCTCTCTATCTACACAGATTGGGCATTTCAAGGTAAAACCAATTTGTTTTTGTATAGCTCACTTGAATTCAAAACCAATGACAACTTCGAAGGCGGTTTAAGAATTGCCTACGAAAATTTTGCCGATGATTACAGCATAGCCCTATTCGGACGTAATATTACAGACGAAGAAAACCTAAAAGGTGCAATAGATTTCAATAACTTAACTGGTATTGTAAATCAACCACGAATTTTTGGAATTGAAGCAAAAGTACGTTTTTATTAATGCCTACTTGGTAATCACAGGTATTTAAACAAAGGCGTTCTTGGACGCCTTTTTTATGAATACCGTTAAAACGTTACCACGTGCGTATTTGGATCGACTAAATTGGGAATGGCTTCAAAACTATAGTTCGATAAAATCTGCTTCAGCGTCAGTTGCTAGGACAAGACAAAGCGTCGTAGTTTAAGCACCTAGCTATTCAATGTTTAGCCACTTAACCTTGCGTACAATTAAAGATGTTCACCGCCACTAGCCTCTCGTTTTCCGGTAGCCAACAATATTTCATAACAAGTTTTTATTGACGCAAGTAGACAGTTTGACCTTTATCAGCGCTTTCTCTGGCGGCGTCTAGAATCTCAACAACAGTCATATTGTTTTCAAGGGAAGATAAGTCGGTGGGCTTTACTGTTACTTTGCCTTCAATTACCGCTTTCAAGTAGCTGAAAGGGCTATTATAGGGAGTTGTTAACTTTGGTAGTTTTTCAATTGTTTCATCATAACCATCATAATCTTTGGCTAAACGTACTCTTAACTCTTGGCTATTGTCAGCGTACACAGCACCTGTTAATCCATAAATTTCCATATCTTTGCGACCCATAGGCCAATTCCAAGACGCTTGAATAATAGTTTGAGACTGTGCATACGTCAGTACGATAGTTGCCTCATCTTCAACCTTGGGATTAAACTCAGGCTGAAATTGCTGAGTGACAGCTGTCACTGACAACGGTTTTTGCCCCTCCATTAACCAAGTAGAAAGATTGGCTCCGTAACAGCCAAAATCAATTACCACCCCACCTCCATTTTGTACTGGGTCAAATAGCCATTCTAAAAATTCGTCATGTAAACCTAATTTACCCGGCCCTTTGTGCCCATCACGCACAATCACTTTTCTAATATCACCAAGCTCGCCACTTTTGATAATGTCATAGGCTTTATAATTACTTGGATACCAAGACGTCTCATAATTGGTCAGCAACTGAATTTGGTGCTTTTTTGCCAGTTTATACATTTTTTGGGCATGCTCGCTATTAACTGCCAGAGGTTTTTCAACCATGACATGCACACCTAAAGGCGCCATATTTTCAACCACTTCCAAATGCTCATAAATACTACCAAAGGCTACCGCGGCAGTAGGCGTAACATGTTTCATCATGGTTGGGATATCAGAGTAAACTTTGCTCATTGCAAAACCAAATTGTTTAGATAATCGCAAAGCAAGTGCTGAATTAGACTCCACTAGACCCACAATCTCTATTTCCCCCCTTTTTTCACTCTCAAACACCCAAGCTAGGTGTACATGTGTCAGCCCAACTACCGCTATGGGTAGCGCTTTTTCAGCGCTTTGAACTGGTAAGATAACCCCAATAATTAGAAGTAGAAGTGCAGCTTTTTTCATATTAGACACCCGTATTTAAATTAATTAACCAGAATAAATTCGTTGAAGACGATAGTTTGAAACGCTTGTGAGTAGAGTAATAGGTTTTAACTAATTAGGTAATATGCAAACGTATGCAGTGTCATGAGGATCTATTGCAGCTAATGAACTCGGCTCATCATTGACTGAAATTTGCCTTAACTTTTAGGGCAAAAAGGGGGTTAATTTGCACTTAATAGCTGGCCGCAAACCAGTCAATTGGCGCATTTTCGTGCGCAAAGACATTGATTAATTAATCAATAAACAAACTTTAGTCATCAAAAAATAAGCCGCTTATAAAAATAAACTATGACTAGTCTGAGTTGTTAAATAAGTTTCGCAAGGATACTTAAACTTGCTGCCGTGTCAGTAAAGCTTGTGGGTAGTCTCCCACTCCACATGGCATGAGACTATCAACGTTGTTGTAGAAACAATCTCACTACATGCAAGTTAAGAGTTGTAAATTCAAACTAAGGTTTCAATGCTGCTTTAAGCACATCCCGCTTAATAAGGTGGGTTGCAGCCTTCTTTGAGTGAAGTTCACTTTGGTGTATAACCGCTCTGTTACGGCCTTGTTGTTTTGCTTGATACATGGCTTTATCTGCACTAATCATCAGAGATTCAACAGTGTTTTCAGGGTGATTCTGAAATGCGATACCAATACTGATTGAGGTATTAATTTGAATATCATCCAAGATAAACGGTACTTGAATGGCTTTGATTATCTTGTTCGCTATTTTTTTGGCACATTCAACAGAAATAATATCTTCAAGCAAAACCGCAAATTCATCCCCCCCCAACCGACTTAAGGTATCCGTTTCTCGAATACAAGTTTTAATTAGGTTTGCGACTTCAACTAACAGAAGATCGCCAATATGGTGACCGTAAGTGTCGTTGATGTGTTTAAATTTATCTAAATCTAAAAATAACAACGCCATATTTTTATTACTTTGCCGTCTACATTTGTTTAGCGCATGATCGGCCTTATCGTTAAACAAGGAACGATTCGACAACTTAGTGAGTGTGTCGTGCTGTGCTAAAAACTGCAAATCTGCCCGCGCTTGCATCCGCTCTATTGCATTGCGGATATGCCGCGCCACAAAACTTAATAATTGTACGTCTTTTTCTGTGAAGGTAATTTTGTCATCATAACTTTGTACCACTACTACGCCATGTAAAGGTGCTTCACCAAATGGCACACCTAACCACGCATTAGGTAAAGATCCTTTGATATACACTTTATTGGAATCTATCATGGATTGCATTTTTTGTTTGCTTGCCAATAATGGCGTATTAGTATTGAGTACATAACCTGTGATACTTGGCTTATCCTTATCAATTGGAATAATTTCATCAGGTGGCACTTCATCTACTTCGTCTACTGCATAGGGCAAAGTAATAGCCTTACCATCGTCTATTACCAAAGCCACAAAGAAATTTGCAGCAAACATCAAGTTACCTATGCAATGATGCAATCGTTGATAAAATTCCTGCATATTGGATGTTTCAAAGATCAACTCAGCAATCTCAAACAAAGTATCCTGAATTTTCCCACTGTATTCGAGTTTTTCAATAGAATGTTGCAGTTGCTTTATTGCTCGATTTTTTTCCAATTTGATAGCGGTAATAGATGCAATCACATGTAACGATGCTTGTATTTGAGTACCAAAATCGGCAACATTTTTGCTTGCGCAATAGATCACACCAAGCAATTTTTCATCAGCATAAATAGGCACAATTAGAGCCGATAAATGCCCTGAGGTGTTGGGCACAAAATGGCTATGCTGGCGCAAATCTTTGATGTACTCCATCCCAATTGATTCGGCAACACTGCCAATAATCCCCTCCCCTAAAGGAATTTTCGGATTTACCAACACATCATTCAGAATCGACTGTTTATCAACAAATGCCTCTTTGAGAGATAGCATCTTACTTTGTGGATCGAAAGAATAGAGTTCAAGATCATCAACATGGAGTTCTTTAAGTAGCGTGTCTGATAAAAGCGCGATTATATCCTGGTCAGTATTTGCAGATAGGATATCCATCGTAAATTGACTCACAATTTTCAAATATTTATGTTCAATTTCTAAATGATGATGCTCGCCTTTCATTTACCCTTTAACCTTTACTTTTAGACACTACAGTTAACGCGTTTTTTAAAATACGCTATAAAAAATCATAAAATACTCAATGTATTAGGATTATGAAAATTTAATATATAACGTTGAATAAAATTTGTAACTGTTAAAAAACACTATTTATATCCAAGCGCTTAAAGAATTGCGCTCAGGAAACTGGTGTAAACGTTATTTATCGCGGGTTAGACGGCTTTATTTGACTGTGCTAATTAAGGTCGAACAAGTAGAGGATAAATTATCTGAATGTAAAAAATTTAATCGAAAACGCAGAAAAAGCCCAAATTATGGCTTTAATTAGAATGATATAGCCCAATTTGTTGGGCTGTTTAATAATAGGGATTGGATCAAGGCTCTAACAAATCTAGGAATAAAATCCCTAGGGACTAGTCTACCGCGACAAAATGTAAACCTGAATCACCGCCTACAGATAAGCTCAGCGATGCCTGATTAAGCGTAAAGAAGCGTATATTCGCTAATGTTGCGAAAAAATCTTGCTCTTGTTGCATGACGTTTTCAGGTTCAGTACAGGCCATGTCAGTACTGATAACGTTGGAAATGGTGAGGTCGTTATTCTTTTCATCGATAACAAAATCTGCGCTATAGCTGTTACAACCTCCCGAGCCACTTAATTGCATATTCAACATATCAAAGAACAAGGAAACACTAGTGTTGTCTATTATAGGTTGGGGACCTGCAATACTATCGAAGGCCTCTAGTTCCCACGTTACGTCATCCAATGCAGATAAGGTGTCATTAATGACCAAATTCGACAAAATAATGTACAGCCCACCATCAACTGGAATTTGCTCTAGATCAATTTTTAAGGTTTCAGGATAACCATAATCGTCATTATAAATCACTTCGATAGAAATATTGTCTGCTAGCGCTTTTTCAATTAAAGCAAACAGGCCATCAACAGTATTAATTTCTTGCTGTATTTCTTTGGATATTTCGTCGCCTGAAGCAATATCAACTGCAGATATAACTAAATCACCTAATACACTCAATTCCATTTGCGCCGATACTTCGTCTTCACACTCACAAAATCGGTGACTTTGAATCGTATAATATTGCCCCGAATTGCTGGCCCACTTTTTTTTAGCGGCCTGCAATGCACTCGCCTCATTTGATGGGTTTTCAACTATTGGCGCTGCTACTGCGTGTTGTTTGGCAACAAAATGCAAACCCGAATCACCACCAACAACCATATTCAACGTGGCTAGTTCAAAAGAATAAAACTGCACTTGAGCTAAAGTAGCGAAATAACTCATCTCTTGCTGCATGATATTTTCTGGTTCAGAACAAGCCATTTCAGTACTTACAACACTAGAAATTGAAATGTTGTTATTCTTTTCATCTAGCACTAAGTCGGCACTGTAGCTATTACACCCACCTTTACCACTAATTTGCATAGAATCCATATCAATGGATAAGGATACAGTTGACCCATCTATAACGGGTTGTGGGCCAGCAATACTATCAAAAGCTTCTAACATCCAAGTGACGTTATCCAGTGCCAATAGCGAGTCCTTTATCTCAAGATTTGACAAGGTGATAGACAGGCCACCATCAGAAGCAAGTTGTTCAAGATCAATTTTTGCGGTTTCAGGGTAACCGTATTCTTCATTGTAGGTGACTTCTATAGAGACTTCGTCTGCAATCGCTATTTCGATCAATTCAAACAAACTATCAACGGTCTTAATTTCTTGCTGTACTTCTTTTGAAATGGCTTGCTGAGAATCAATATCAAATGCGGATAAGATTAAATTGTCTGAGACACTAATTTCCATTTGTGCAGACAACTCGTCAACACATTCACAAAAACGCTGACTTTGAATGGTATAGAATTGCCCTGACTGGCTTTCCCATTTGGTTTTAGCGCTTTGCAACAAAGCAAGCTCAGTAGCAGAATTATTCACTGCTACCCCAGCAACTTCCACTTTGTCATTTGTGCCATTACACCCTGATACGCTAACAAAAATGCTTAATATCACAGGAAATACAATGACTTTTCTTATTGAACAGATAGTGTTCTGTGAAAATTTCACATTGATTTTTTTTGCCATATTAACTAAATAAGTCATAGGAATAACAAGATTGATTCTAAGTTGGTAAATAATATAGCTTAGGAAAACTTGGATTTCTGTAATCATTTGTAATCCTTAGGTTAAAACAGAAAATAAACCTAATGACCTAGGATACATACCTTTTATTTAGCCGGATTATCATTGTTATTATCTTTAAGCTGTTTGGCTTTTTCTTTCGCTTCTGTTCTTAAGTCTTGTCGAACTTTTTTTACGTTGTCAAAGGCAGAAAACGCTGCTTCTCGGGACTCAAATTCAAAAATACTTTTAATGGGGCAAGACTCTTCTGAGGTCAGGATTTTGTCGCGACTACCACCACATAATTCAAAGAAGTCGCCTTTAAATCCCGCAGCAAAAGTTGTTTGCAATGACTGGCACTGAAACAAGGTAGTGACTAAATAATAACGATTTTTACCAGTTGCATTAATACTAACAACGTCGTCTTCAAGCATGCCATAACCGCGAATAGTATTTTGACGAACACAGGCTCTGCCGTTTTGCCCGGTTTCAGCTCTCAACAACTCGTCATAACTGGGAAGATTAACATCCAAATTTGTACAAGAATTCAAACTAAAAAAGATAACTAGGGTGAAACAATATTTAAAAAAAGTCATTCCTTTCTCCTTGAACGCTTTATCTCAATGGCCAATCAAAAATTAACTATACCTCTTAAACATGACTTTTTTTAGTTTTCTCAAGACTTAATCAGAAGGTTGAGTTGAACAGCCCAAAGTAGCTAAGATTATTACGGATGCAATAATCAAAGAATTTACAACCTTGCCCACCTACACTATTTGAATTAGTTTTTTTGCGGGCCTAATCTCTTTCTACCTATTCACCACTGATACTAATGGTGAATCATAGCTATGCCACAGACGCCATGCGAAATTTCTCAGCAATCACGGCGCAAAAACGATTATGAAAATCACCGTCATAATCTTAAATAACGAAAAAGGCGCTTCTATTGAAGCGCCTGTTGTTTATTACTTTCTATTTTATATTCTAGAGATTAAACACTTATTCAACTAAATCAAAACGGTCTGCGTTCATGACTTTATTCCAAGCATTCACAAAATCCGCAACAAATTTTTCTGATGAATCAGCACAAGCATACACTTCAGAAATAGCCCGTAGAATTGAATTAGAGCCGAAGAGTAAGTCAACATCAGTCGCATTCCACTTCGCTGCCCCTGTATTACGATCATTGCCCTGATAGGCATTTTTACCGGTTTTGTTCCACTTAGTATTAATGTCTAAAAGATTAACGAAAAAGTCATTCGTCAAGGTTTCAGGCTTATCTGTAAACACACCGTTGCTTATTCCGTTAGTATTAGCGTTTAATACACGCAGCCCACCAATTAGTACCGTCATTTCAGGCGCGGTTAGGTTAAGCAACTGAGCGCGATCAACTAACAAATCCCCTGGTTCAAATTGTGTGTTACTTGAAATATAATTACGAAATCCATCGGCAATAGGTTCGAGTACGGCTATAGACTCAATATCAGTTTGCTCTTGTAGCGCATCAGTACGTCCTGGTGAAAATGGCACACTAATATCACTTCCTGCCTCTTTAGCGGCTTTTTCAATTGCAGCTGCACCCGCCAGTACAATCAAGTCGGCCAGTGACACTTTTTTACTACCAGAAGTGGCATTAAAGTTACTTTGAACACTTTTTAGTGCTGCCAGTACTGTAGCAAGCTGCGGTGGATTGTTGACAGCCCAGTCTTTTTGAGGAGCTAGGGCAATACGCGCACCATTGGCACCACCACGCATATCACTGCCACGAAACGTTGCAGCGGATGACCATGCAGTATTCACTAACTGATGGACAGACAAGCCAGTCGCTAAAATATCAGTTTTAAGGCGTGCTACATCTGCTTCGTCAATTAAGTCGTGATCAACCGCGGGCACAGGGTCTTGCCAAATAAGCGCTTCTGCAGGTACTAATTTACCAAGACTGCGAGAGAACGGCCCCATATCTCTATGGGTTAATTTGTACCAAGCGAGAGCAAATGCATCGGCAAATTCTTGTGGATTTTTATGAAAGCGACGAGAAATTTTGGCATATTCAGGATCCATACGTAATGCCAGATCACTGGTAAACATAATAGGTAAATGCTTTTTACTGCTATCGTGTGCATCTGGCACATTGGCTGCGGATGGATCTGTTGGTACCCACTGTATTGCGCCAGCTGGGCTTCTTACCATGTCCCAATCATAACCAAATAAAATATCAAAATAACTGTTGTCCCATTGCGTCGGAGTGTTAGTCCAAGCCCCTTCTAAGCCACTCGATATAGTGTCGCCACCTTTGCCACTTTTGTAAGCACTACTCCAACCTAATCCCTGCTCTTCAAGACTGGCCCCTTCTGGCTCTGCGCCTACATTGGCGGCATCACCAGCTCCATGGGCTTTTCCAAAAGTATGCCCTCCTGCTATTAACGCAACCGTTTCCTCGTCGTTCATTGCCATACGTGCAAATGTTTCACGAATATCTCGAGCCGATGCTAAAACACTTGGTTCTCCATTTGGCCCTTCAGGGTTAACATAAATTAATCCCATCTGAACCGCAGCAAGGTTACCTTCTAGTTCACGGTCGCCTTTGTATCGTTCATCATTTAACCACTCTCCTTCTGGGCCCCAATAAATATCTTCTTCAGGCTCCCATATATCGGCACGGCCCCCTGCAAACCCAAAGGTTTTAAATCCCATAGATTCTAAAGCAACATTTCCAGTCAAAATAATCAAATCAGCCCAAGAGATTTTGCGCCCATATTTTTGTTTGATAGGCCAAAGTAATCGACGGGCTTTATCTAAGTTAACGTTATCTGGCCAGCTATTGATAGGAGCAAAACGTTGATTGCCAGTACCAGCACCACCACGACCATCACCTGTGCGGTAGGTACCTGCACTGTGCCATGCCATACGAATAAAAAATGGTCCGTAATGGCCATAATCCGCAGGCCACCAATCTTGTGAGTCCGTCATTAACCCATTTAAGTCATGTATTACCGCGTCTAAATCTAGTGTTTTAAATTCTTCAGCATAGTTAAAATCGTTGCCCATAGGGTCTGATTCACTGGTATTCTGATGAAGCACTTTTAGGTTAACCTGATTGGGCCACCAATACTCATTTTTAGAAGTGACTGACTTCTTTTTACCGCCACTGCCCATTACAGGGCATTTTTCGATATCACTCATATTATTTATTTCCTAGTGTTGTATGCGCCTAGTTAAGTTGGCATACCAACTTAAGTCCTAACAAAGGTAGCACTAATACTTATCTTTGCTCCAATGAAGGATATTGATTGCACTAATAGTAAAGTCCTATTAAAGAACTTAGCTTCTCAGTTCAGTCAATAATAGTGCGAATATTGGCACTTTGATTCAATTTATGAGGAACACTTGTTCTAGACTAAAAACCCAACAAAAATCACTATGTTGAATTTTGCTTTACTGCAAACACAGCTAAATTTAGTTTAAATTTTACAATGAAAAAAAATTAGTTGCTCTACGCCCACTGAAAATAGCAGTACAATGGCAATAGCATTATTCTAAATGCTTACCCCCTTCGACATTAATGCTTCGAGGGAGAATGACCTAAAAATAACCAGTAATAAAAAAGCGATAGTCATATATGAGTTTTTCTTCGTTAGCACTAAATCAATGCCTAACTGATGCCGTAAAGAAATTAGGTTACGAGACCCCAACACCAATTCAACTACAGGCCATCCCAGCGATTCTTGCCGGGAAAGATGTGATGGCAGGTGCACAAACAGGTACGGGTAAAACTGCCGCTTTTGCCTTACCAATCTTGCAACAACTGCTTAGCCATAGGCTTATGCTAGGGCCAATCCGTGCATTAGTGTTAACCCCTACTCGAGAGCTAGCACAACAAGTGTATAAAAGTTTTCTGCGTTATGCCGAAAATACACCGTTGAAGGTGGCAGTTGCCTACGGTGGTGTCAGCATTAACCAGCAAATAACTACAATTGCGGCAGGCATAACTATTTTAATCGCTACACCTGGACGATTATTAGATCTTATCGCTAAAGGAAGTGTCGATATAAGTCAGTTACAAACTCTTGTTTTTGATGAAGCGGATCGTATGTTAGACATGGGATTTAAAGATGAAATTGACCGAATTTTGCTTCAAGCCCCCAAAAAAAGGCAAACCTTATTGTTTTCGGCAACATTTGACGCTGCTATTTTTAAGTTGAGTAAACACCTACTTGATGATCCTGTATTAATCGAAGTGAGTGAACGTAATACTGCAGCGTCACAAGTCGAACAAGTGGTATATATAGTCGATAGCGATCGTAAACGAGAACTCACTTCATTTCTGATAGGGTCTAAAAATTGGCATCAAGTTTTAATTTTTACCCGCACTAAACAAACTGCAGATGAATTAGCAAAAGAGATGTGTAAAGACGGCATTCAATCTCAATCTATTCACAGCGATAAATCACAAGGCGCCAGAGAAAGAATACTCGCGGAATTTAAACAAGGCAAAACCAGAGCCTTAGTGGCTACTGACGTTGCAGCAAGAGGAATTGACATCATAGATCTAAAGTATGTGATCAATTACGAATTACCCTACGTGGCAGAAGACTACATACACCGTATTGGCAGAACAGGTCGAGCCGGAAATACTGGGCTGGCGATCTCCCTGATGAGTCCAAAGGAAGAATGGTTACTCGAAGCAGTTGAAAAAGTGCTCGATAGTGTATTATTGCAACAATGGTTCCCCGGTTATGAACCCGACTTAACTAAACACTATCAAGCAGCCAAAAGGCCCAGTAAAGGCAAACAAAAACAACATGCCAGAAAGAAAGCCCTAGGCATCAAAACAACAAAAAAATCTAAGTAATTGTTGCAATCTGAGGTCAAACAAAGCTCAGATATTGATCGCCATAAGGTTAATAGAATAGGTTTGGCAGCACAGGATAATAGTCTTCAATTGTGCTGCTACAACTGTAAAATTGAAAAAAGTTCCTAGCCTAAAAAGATCCAAAAAACATGAATTAGTGTGTGATTAGTAATCTACGGTGCAATGTTTACAACGCAATGGCAACTTGCTAGTGTCTTTTAATTCTCGTTGAGATTAGGTGAAAAACTTCATCTATTTATTGCTTCAAGTCAATAATTGTTCATATAGATCATGCTATTTAATTTATTAATTGTTGGTTAGCAAATAAAATTTAATGTTCAACTCAATATTAAACAATGGCGGCTTAAATGAAAATAATATCATTGATATTAATGATTTGTATCACCGCGATGTTTCCCAACTACCTCTTGGCTAAAGACTTTATCGCTCACTGTCGAGATTACCCACCTGAATTATATTTTAAAGATAACAAATGTGTAGGTGCAGTTCCTGAGTTGGTTAATGACATTTTTACCGAGCTTGGCCACAACATTATTTGGGTAAATGCTTCTTGGTTACGTTCATTAAAAGATGCTAAAGAAGGTCGGGTTGATCTACTTATTCGTCACTCGATGACACCAGAACGAGAATTGATTCTTCGTCCAATTAAATATGCCGATCGAATGAGAAAACTCTCATTTTTCAAATCACCCGCTCTAACATCAGAAATCAATTCATATGAAGATTTAGAAAAAGTGGTTGTGGGGGCGATTCGAGGTGTTTTTTATTCACCAAAATTTGCAAAGCTAGACACGAGAAGAATGATCTTCGTGGAAAAAACCGAGCAACTCGTCTCTATGCTTGAATTAAATCGAATTGATATAGCGGTTTCGTCAGCATCGCATAACAGGGAATTGTTTGAAAACCGATTCGAGGAAAGTTCTTTTTCTGATACCTTTTATAACCCTCTGTACATTAGCATCCCAAAAAGCTCTGCAGCAATGAAGCAATATGATGACGTAGCCAGTTTAATGCTGAAATACCGAAAAAATAACAATATAGACAAATACTTTAAGAAACATGGCTTAGAAATACCCTCGCAATTTTTCAATGACAGCCCCAAAAAAGAGCCGCTGCAGTAACTTTACCAATAAACCAAGCGTATCTGGACTTTCATCATTGAGTCAGACTAAGACACAATTTCAATAGCAGCAAATAAGCGACTGCCTCCATCTGACACTATTTTTCTAAATGTGTTACAAACTTCTGTGTCGTAAAGTTGCGAATAAGTGTTAAGTTCTTCAAGCACAGCCTGTAACCCAAGCGCCCCTCTATAAGGACGTGGATTAATCATCGAATCCGCTAAATCAGCAACAGCCAAAATTCGCGCACCTAAACAAATTTGTTCTCCTACTAGCCCTTTGGGGTAACCACTTCCATCCATTCTTTCATGATGCTGAAGCACCATATCAAGCACTGGCCAAGGAAAATCGATGCCAACTAATACCTCCTCCGCCCGACTCGCATGGGTTTTTATTAATGCAAATTCTTCGGTATTAAGCTTGCCACTCTTAGTCAATAATTCATTAGGTATGGCTGACTTGCCAATGTCATGAATTTGCGCAGCAATTCGGATCCCCTCAACCTCAAAAGCACTCAAACCTAATTCTTGGGCGATCATACGTGAAATAACAGCCACATTATTTTGATGGTGAGCGGTATAGTCATCATTGACTGCCAAGATTGACGAAATACTATTAATTAATTGGTACAAAAAAACATGACTTTTCATACTATTTTCCATAATTTGTTTTTTTTTGTGCCGCCCATAAAATGATTCAAAAGAGCTTAAAATACAATGGCTCACAACACAATCTATGTTTAATCACCCTAGTAAAATCTGTTCAATAATTTATGATGGTTGTTTGTTTTCACATCTAAAAAGCGATAGTTAGAACACGTCAGAGTACGCAAATAACCCCTGACTCCCGCCCGTATGTATAAACAATATATTTTGCTCAGGTGTAAAGAAACCTTGCTGGCAAAGGTCAATCAATCCTGCCATGGCTTTACCGGTATACACAGGGTCCAATAACAAGCCTTCTAATGTTGCCACTAGTTGCACTGCCCGAGTCATCTCATCGGTGCTGATACCATAACCCTCACCGTAGTAATCTCCGTTAGCCTTAACTTTACCAGCTACTTGAGTGTCATCGATTTCCATCAAAGTAAGGGTTTGTTTGAGTAAATCCTCTACTAATGTTTGTTGCGCGACACCACTACGACTGACACACATCCCCAAAACAGGGATATCTTGTTGTAAAGCAATTAATCCAGCTAAAACGCCCGCTTGAGTCCCGGCACTGCCACTGGCAACAACTATTTGATCAAATGAAAGGTGCAAGGCATGACTCTGACTCACTATTTCTGCGGCACACGCTACATAACCCAAACTCCCTAAGGCATTCGAGCCACCTAAAGGGATTAAATAAGGCTTTTTACCTTGCGCCTCTATATCTGACATAACTTGTGCTACCACCAGCTCGCTACTTTGATGTGTTTCGAGACGATGAATTTTGGCGCCACAGAGTTGATCTAACAACAGATTGCCATTTCGATAATAATCCTGACGTGGAACACCTGCGACATCTTCTAACACCAATTCACAAGCTAACCCTAATTTAGCCGCTGCAGCTGCAGTCTGTCTGGCATGATTTGACTGTAAACCACCCACTGTAATTACTGTATCTGCGCCTTTTCTAATGGCGTCAGCCATTAAAAATTCCAATTTTCGGGTTTTGTTGCCACCTCCCGCCAGCCCAGTACAATCATCTCGTTTTACCCAAATGTTGACATTTAGATAATCGGATAAGCGAGGCAACTTCTCCAAGGGCGTTGGAGAGTGACTTAAAGAAACTCGAGGAAAGTGATTTAAATAGTGCATAGCTGGTCCAGAATTCTGCGGGTAAATTGACAACTTACAACACCCTAACAAATATTGTTAGTTGTGTTTGTGCAATGCTTAAGAAGCCAACTTAGATTACAAACTATCCTAAGGGTAGACATGTCACCGTCGACATTAACTTTTGGACTCTTGTGCAGCCCTTAGCCTTTTGATAATAAATAACCCACCCAGCACAAAGGCAAAAAACAAAATGTGCAGCCACAGTTTCGGGCCAATTTGCGTATTTAATGCCGCCAAGGATGAGAGATCAGGAAATTGTTGAGTAGTGACGAGTTTTACCACCCATTCATTCGCGGGTGTGGCGATAAGTGTTGTAAACCAACCTAAAATAATAACCTGAGCAACACTCACGATCATCGAATGATTAATAGTGAAAATGCCTGTCGCAAGCAGGGCATAAAAAATTGAAACGCTAATATGTACAAACCATGATAGCAAAAGTGCTGCTATGTCACTGTAACCTCCAAGGTTGATATAGGCGGCGGCGTGTCTTGAGGTTAGGGTCGCCAAGCCAAAAAGCGGCTGCACTAAAATAAATGCAATGCTAGCAACAAGGCCAACGATACAAGCTGTAATAAGGGTATTTTTCATTAAATGTTTAACTTAAATTATTTTCTATATTGATTAGATAGCTTTAAAGCAACAATCCTTTCAAAAAAACTAATCAAAAACCTGAACGCCTCCCCTAAAGCTAAACTAATGCAGTGCCCCCCAACCTTTGGCATATCACAACCGTCATAAATGCTTAATAAAATTGTTACAAAGCCTCACTAAGATCTTGTGGTTTAAACACACACAGGAAAAAAACATGTATAACAAAAGAATAATTTCGTTAAGCGTATTGGCCTTTTTGACGGCTTGCTCAGGCGATGATGGTAAAGATGGCACAAATGGCGCAGACGGCAGCAACGGCTTAAACAGCCTAGTTAGTCATGAAACGCTAGCGTTCGGCGACACGAATTGTTCTTTTGGTGGCATTAAAATCACATCTGGTTTAGATGCTGACGCAGATGATGTGTTAGCAGACAGCGAAGTAACAAACACCACTTTTGATTGTGAGGTAAACACCGTAGGGACAGCAGGTTCACGATTGCCCTACTCAGTTTTACGTAATGATATTGAAGATGGCGCAAAACCTGGCTCTTTATTTGAAGTGCGCAACGGTGGTTACGGCTCAGACATGGTCAAACACCCCACTCATGCCAATCAATTTTATGCGTTAACCGACCGTGGACCGAATGCTGCGTATACTGGCGAACTCGGCACGGGTAAGGTATTTCCAGTTGCAGACTACATACCTCGCATCGGCCTATTCGAAATTCAAGACAACGGCGATGTGAAGATAATCGAAGAAATTTTGCTAAAACGTCCAGATGGTAGCTTTATTACAGGTTTACCTAATAGCTCTGCTTTAGGTGGCACTGGCGAAACACCTTATTCAGTTTTAGAGGATGGCACAGTTGAAGTACTTCGCGAAGACATGAGCCAAGCATACGATGCAACTAACAACCCTATTTTACTAGACGACTACGGGTTAGATGGCGAAGGCCTTGTGGCTCTTTCTGATGGTACCTTCTGGGTCAGTGATGAATATGGTCCACACATGGTGCATTTTGACATAGACGGAACTGAAATTGGACGTATTAACGCCTTTGCTAATGATGCCAGGGTAACTTTTACTCTTCCCGCAGAATTTGCCAATCGCCGTGCTAATCGCGGTATGGAAGGGTTAACAGTCACGCCTGATGAAAAAACCCTAGTAGGTATTATGCAATCCACTATGTACAACCCAAGCAGTGCTGTAAAAGCACTAGATGTAGTGCGCATCGTCACAGTCAACACAGAAACAGGCAGTGTTTCTCAATACCTATACCAGCAAGAAATAGCACAAAACTCCCAGTCTGGTATTTTTGCACTCAGTGCCACTGAGTTTGTAGTGATTGAACGAGATGGAGCATTTTTAGCCTCTAATCCCGATGCGATGAAACACTTGTATAAAATTGATATTAGCGCTGCCACCGATCTTGAGAGCATCGCTGATTCTGGCCCTTGGACTCAAGACGCGACCCTTGGCTTGACGAAAGACGGTCAAACCTTAGAAGAAGTGGTACTTAACGAAGGTTGGAGCGGTTTAACCAACATTACACCAGTAACCAAAACCTTTGTGGCTGATTTAGTAGCAGAAGTGCAATACCCTCATGACAAACTAGAAGGTATGTGGCTGATTAACGAATCTACTATTGGCGTCATAAACGACGACGACTTTGCAACTTGGGCTTCAGGTGGTGTGTTAGAACAGAAATATTTAGATGCAGGCCAAACTGTGATCGATGGGAATACCTTGTACATCCTTGAAAACCTAGATCTTTAATTAGAAGCGTAAAAGCAAACTATCGCGAAGCCTAGCTGGCTGGCCAGCTAGGCTTCGTTTTAATGTTTATTAGTGCAAAACATGGTGTGAGTTCTCTGCAAATCAAGTGTCAGAAAACAACCAACATACTACTTCAGTAGTACTCAATATTTTACCCCGCCATAAATGAAAGGCACACATCTGAGCCTATTATGTGGCGATTGTCAAAACGCTTCCCTTTTAATTCCTTGCCTATTCAAACAGGCGTAACACCCCATAACAGCTATAATTGTGAAGCACTTAGCATGTCAAGCTAATGGCCTGTGTAGTCTTTAATGGCTGACGTTTAGTTTGCATACGTCCATACAACAAAGAGGAAACTATCATGGGCAAAGCAAGCAATAAACCTGCAACTACATCACCAAGGGAATATGTATTCCATAATATGGGGACATTGTTAAAACGCACTGCCGCGGCAATGGCCAAAGAAAAATCCCTCAGTAACCAATTATCACAATTGAGCCTACATTTTGAAAACAACCAAGATAAATTGACGGAACTTGACCAGACAGCAACGGCAAGCTGGTTAGACGAAATATCGATTAATGCCTGTATTGCTTCAAATATGTTGGATGCATTTACCAAGCAAAATTTGGATTTAAGCATTTTACGATTGGATATGGTGGATACACTTATTCAGTCAATGGAAAATTTAGGACACAACCTGTCACTAGGCGCATTGAGTTTAAGTAGTGGCTGTGCTTTGTCTAAAGATCCTAAAGAAACACAAGAACTTATGGATAAAACTCATGTAATTCAGCAACAGTTTACAAATTTATCCAATAATATTGCAGCGACAACATTTGGTATGCGTTATTTTACAGGACTTGAACCAGAAGTTGCTGCACAACAGCACAGCTCGTCATCACATTGCCCATGCTGTATAGCAGCAGATAACCAAAAACCTAAGTTGGCACTTCAAAATCTATGTACTGAAAAAGGCATTCATACTCGGCTCGGCGCAGCAGGGGAAAACCTTGGTGATTATATATCTGAATTAGAAATTGATCTTGAAACACTAAAAGACCTCATTCTCGCCTTAGCTATATTTTTATTATGGCTCGCTTCGCAACCCTATTTAGCAACCAATGCAGGTGGGCCACCTTGTAATGATGAATGCACTAAGGGTGATAACTTAGTCGGTGCCACAGTCACCAATATTTCGGCAGAACCAATAACCGGATCAACACGTTCATTTCAACCCCAATGTTATGTTGATTGGGATTATTGTTGTACCAATTGGTGCCTGTTGTTTTATTGGGAAAATTTTATTGTGACAGAGACAGATGGACCACACAAATTAGGCGGTCAAGTTCGCCTAACTCAAGGTCAATCAGCCACAGCCGCAAAACGAGTTGCCATTACTCGCGGTGCTGCATTTAGGCCAACAAGGTCGTTGACCGCGCCAGCTAAACCAAGTTGTTAAAAGATGACACTTCCTTGCTGCATTTGGCAAGGAAGTTAAAATAACATCGATTGATTTTGCAGTAATCCCCTTATTGAAGATCACAGCCACACCTTCTCACAACAACGCACTAGCCGAACCTAGCTTTACAATAAATCCAACAAGTGGTCCTTAAAGGATTTACCCACCTTGATGAACCTATCCCCATTTAAACGAATAACTTTATTATCGACTGCCATTACCTGCTGTTTATTCACCACAAAGGACTTATGCACTTGCACAAATTGATGCTGGGGTAACTGTTGCAAACACTGTTTTAGGGTATTACTCACCAAAATAACCTGATCACCCTGCCATACCCTAACGTAATTACCATAGGTTTCGAGACAGCTAATATCGACCAAAACAAACTTGCGTTTTTCTCGGTCGACTTTGAGTACGATATAGTTTGGGCAGTCTGTATTACTGGGCGCTGTTGTATTTAAACGTCGTCGCACTTTGTCTAGGGCTTGGGTTAATCGAGAGGCACTTACGGTTTTTAACAAGTAGTCGGTTACGTCCAGTTCTAAACCTTCAATGGCATATTATTAATAGGCGCTGATGATGATCACTTGTGGGGTTAGTTGAGCACTTTGAGTTGCAAGTGCGAAGGTATTCATAACATAAATATCATTAACTTTGAGAAAACAAACGGAGCTGCCCTTATATTTTCTTATTTCAATTAACGCGCTTCAACATGAAAGCAAGTGAAGATAGATTGGCGTAACCAGTTAGGGATGTTAGATTCGCTGAGCATTTTTATTATATTTAAGGTTTTTTATGTTTATTGCCATTAGCCTGCATATTTTAGCGGCCACTGTTTGGGTGGGAGGAATGTTTTTTGCCTATTCCTTTTTAAGGCCAGTCGCAGCTGATGTATTAGAGCCGCCACAAAGGTTAACCCTTTGGGTTAAGGTATTCGAAAAGTTTTTTAATTGGGTCTGGTTAGCCATTATTCTATTAATTGGCACTGGGCATTTTATGATTGCTCAATTCGATGGATTAACTAACGTGGGTAAACACATTCATTTTATGATGCTCTTGGGTTACATCATGAGCGCAATATTTATGCATATTTATTTCGCCCCGTTTAAACGTTTAAAAGCCGCAGTCGCCCTAGAAGATTGGCCAAATGCAGCAAACAATCTGAACCTAATTAGAAAGATGGTATTGCTGAATTTAGTGCTTGGTTTGCTAACAGTATTCATAGCATCAGCTGGGCGTTACATCGCGCTATAAGCAACATTTAAGATAAAGTTATTAATGAGATTTGACACTATTGACGATGGTTTTCTTAGTTCACTGGCTTGGATTAGCCTTAATAAGTGGTAGAACCTGCGGGGCAGGTTCTTTCGTTTTATTCAATCACTTACTAGCTAATTACTCTTTAATTCCATTTATATTTAGCTTCTCTGCCCCGTTAACTACACCTACTCCTGCAACTTCGCATCCATAACATCATTGCCACAGTTGATAAAAATATCCAAAACACCTTTGCAACTGGTACAGAGTTAACGGTGACGTTAGTTGTTATGGGTAGCTGAGAAATTAATACAGTACTTTTGTCTGGCGTGCCAAAACGAAGACCTAAGGTAAACCCAGGGGAAAACGGATCTAAGCCAAGATTTGGGTCAATACCCAGCAAACGAAATCCGCTTACAATGCTAGAAAAGTCAAAAGAGTCGCCTGCCAGCAGATCGGCTAAAAAGTTACCTGATAAATCAAATAACTGATAAGTGAGATTATTAAACAAACTAAACTCCGGTAGATCTATACCTATTAAACCTGCGCCGTCCACCAAATAATCGTAACCAACGGCCACTTCAGGATCTAACCAGATAGCACTATCTCCCCATTCTAATACTTCATCACTATCCAATAAAAACTGATGACCAAAGCTTGTTCCAAATACCCCACTATAATTACTCGCAGCCGGCTTAAGGCTATTTTCTTGTGAGTTACCTTGCAGCGATTGAGTGGTCAACAAACTATAAGCCAAACTAGAGGGTGGCGCTTGACCATCGTGCGGGGAGCTAAATAAAGTTGTAGCCATAGACTGCCCCGCAAGCTGATAGGTAAAGCCTTGTTTAAGTGTGACCTCTAAGCTATCTGTTCCTGACACACCATCTGCTAAGCCAAACCGTGATGGGGCATAATACAAACGTTCAAACTCGCCGTTTTCGCCGTCCCCGTCTATCTGCAAGCCTACAAAATTACGTCCAGCAAAAGTATTACCTTGCAATGCAACATTGACCCTTGCTTTGGTGTCTTCGGTGACGTGAAAAGTAGTATTTACTTCTGAAACCATTCCTACTAGAGGACTGCGCTGGCCTGCGGCATTCACAGACGTAATATTCGAAGCATAACTAAACCCATCACTATTACCACTTTGATCTATAATAGCTGCGTAAGAGCCAACATTAGCGCCAAATTGGTCTTCATAGCGTATATATGAGTCTTGTACTATTTGATGGTCATTTACTGATTGACTGTTGTAACCAAGCACTGCGCCCTCGTTCGACACTGCGCCTATAGCAAGATTTAAATCGTCAATATCCATGTTTAGGTTTTCTAGGGTGACAGTCACTAGTGAAGTATGCTCTGATACAATTATCGGACCTGCCTTGATTGAACAGGGTATTAACATGGCCGTTAATAATGTCAAAATCAGTTTTTTAGTAAAATCGGCTGTGGTAATAAGCTGTTGATTAGTCTCGATATTCATAATCCTTATTCCTTATCTTTTCGTTAAAAGTCAGGAGCCATTTTGACTATTTAATGCCACTGACAGATGTTGATTAGCCATGGCAATATAATTTGCTAAGGCTTGGATAATTAACTAAGTTGAATTCACCGACGACTAACCGAATGGTTAACAGTGATTTTCCTTACTCGCTGCAGTATTGTATTGATACTTAACTACACAAAACTCACTTTATGTCGCTTTCCAATATCAGGCATTTTTGCCAAATCCTCAGGTATGTTGCACACCCTGTCGTTGATCTCTTTGAAAAATCCATGGGCATTTGCTGGTGATTCAAAGGCAAACATCAAACCTTCTTCATCACTTAAGCCGTTAAATGCGTGCACATGATTAGCTGGCACTAATACATAGTCACCCACTCCCAGCTGATGAGTTTCATCGTCAAGGCGTAATTCGATATGCCCCTTAAGCACATAAAACGCTTCATCCCAAGGATGACTATGAGGCGGTGCGCCACATCCCTTTGGTACAGTATTCAGCATGCTCGAATATTTACCTTGGGTATCTTCGCTGGTGCAGAGGTATTTGATCTGCATGCCTAATACATTTAACCATTCACCTTGATGCTTAAGTTTTACAATAGCGTTACTAGTCATGGTGTTTATCCTGTTTTTTTCATCTAGTACTGGATAGAATACTAGCAGTGACATACAATAAGTCAAGGTGACATAACATATGACATTTAGAATGGAAACACTGAACGACAAAAAAGCCTCCTTTACCAAAAACCTGCTACTAGAGGCTGCTCGCGAACTATCAGAAACAACAGAAGTGTGTGATATCAGTTTTAAACTGGTTTCAGATCATGCAGGCATTTCCCAGCGCACTATGTTCCGCCATTTTAATACCCGTGAGGAATTTCTAGATACGTTTACTACTCGGGAATACAACGAACTCGATTTGCCTGAAATTCCAGACTGCATAGATAAGCTCTCAAGCTATGTCGCGCAGGTGTATCAAAAATTTGAAGAACAACCACGTCGAGTAGCTGTATTACTGAGCGCTGATTTGTTACCTCGAGTAATAAGCACCGCAGCGAAAGCGCGTTTTGAAACCATGGAACGTCTATTCACAGAGGCTTTTCCATCTTGTGCTCCAAGTGAAATTTTAAAAACCACAGCCAATATACGTTATGTCACCAATGCCTCAAGCTGGCGTTATTACCGTAAAAACTTTAATTTTGACCTTCAAACAAGTATAGAGTGCGCACAAATGATAGTGACTCAAAGCTTAAACCACTTGAAGAATATGAATACCAAATAGGTAACTGGAAATGATTTGACTTCAGAAAAAGAATACAAAAAAACTGCAAATATAAAGCGTCAAATTGTTTTATTTTCAACCATTAGGCTTAGACTCTCCTGGTTCTGGCACATCGTCCTTACTTACGTCCTGTTCTTCGGCTATGTCTCTCGCCCAGTTATGGTCAGAAGCATCAGAGTCTAACCCCTGCTGATCAGCCCCTTTTATAGGAGAAAATGTCAATCTAGTCAGTAAAGCAAAATGGTCAGATCCGATCGAGGGTAATCGTTTGATGGAGTTTAAAGTAAAATGATGACTGTGAAATAGGTGATCCAATGGCCAGCGTAGAAAAGGATAATCCGCATGAAAAGTGTTGAACATACCACGCCCCACTCGCGGATCTAATAAACCACTAATTTTACGGAAAAGGCGCGTTGTGGCTGACCATGCTACATCATTAAGATCGCCCGTTACTATGACTGGTTGATCACTTTCAGCAACACTCCGGGCCACAATCACTAACTCGGCATCCCTCTCAGCTGACTCTGGATTTTCAGTAGGACTAGGAGGGGCTGGATGGAGAAAGTGCATGCGAACCCTAACGCCTGAACGTAACCTCAATGTTGTGTGAATGGAAGGAATTGCTTCCTCAACTAAGTAAGAGATTTCCTGATCGTCTAAAGGTAATATTGAAAAGACATGCATACCGTAAAGGTTGTCCAGCGGGCATTTCACACTGTAAGGCATATCAGCTTCAAGTACTTTGAGCTGATCTTCCCACCACTGATCAGATTCCAGTGTCACGAGAACATCGGGGTGATGTTCTTTTACCAACTGCAGTAGCAGATGTGCATTTCGGTTAGGTGTTAGGACATTGGCCGTCAAAATGCTGATTTGATTTTCAATGCTGCTGCCTGCCTTCTTAACCTCGGCACGCCACAAGAATGTATAAGGTAAAATCCACCATAATTGCCAAATCAAACACAGAGTTGCGATTGAAATTAGTAGCCAAGTTAACAATGATTGTAAATTAAGAACCAAAAGTTCGGCAACAAGTAGAGTAGCGATGAGAATTGCAAATTGTAGCCGTGGAAAGTCCATCCCTCTGATAATCCAGTGCGGATGACGTGAAAGAGGAAGTAACGTCACCAGCAAGGCTAATGCAGTACACAAAACAAATAATAATGTCATGTCGCAGTCCTACGATTCTTTGGTTTTGATATCTATTTCAAATTTGATTCCGGATAACTTGCAGCATCCCTAACAGCCGCTAAGTCCTCTTCTATATCAAGGACTTTACATGCCCGCTTCAAAGCTAACTCTCTGTGGTACCGAGCCGCTTTCCGAATGGCCTCACTGCTAAGTGATTCAAGAGAGCTCAGTGCCTTTTGTAAACGAACGCAAACCTCTATCGCCCCAGCACCATCTCGGGCTATGGACGTAAAAGCGTCGTCGAACATATCAGATATTGAAATCTCTGGCACAGCTATTCGGTCATACTCAGTCTGCTGCTGACTCTCTGTATTAGAGGGCTCATCAATACGAGAAATTAAACGTACTAATGTTCCAATTACTTTTATCGCTGTACCTGAGTCGTTGACTGCTGGAGATAGAGCTCGAGCTGCAATTTCAGATAACGCGACTAAACCAAATCGAGGATCATCTTCGAACGTACGGTCATTTCCAATATGGAACGACTCGATCAGGCAAGTACAGTCCAGTCCCGACAGTTCGCCTGATGGTATGATTACGTTGGCCAACGCCTGATTGGGTGAAGCAAAAGTACCGGGCAATGCCGACACGACTATCCGCGCGTCAACCTCCTCGGCCCAGACTTGAATTGACGCCATGTCGATATGCTGTACATAGCCAATTTTCGATGCATACACGGCTTGCCCTGATGCCGAAGATGCTGATATAGATATGCCGCCGAGAGTCGGCTTATCTCGCCTTCTTATCAGAGAGCTTTCCGTCGCACTTTCAACCTTGTCAATAGTCGAACCAATTCGCCCCAATCTCGCAATGCTGTCGACCCAACGCACAAAAGTCACTATTACCACAGCGAATACAAACACCGTCAGAACAAAAAGAACAAAGAGGCCTGCTTTGTCATAGAAAGCATTTTTCACGGCTGTCAGCGCTACGACACTAAAAATGAATGTACCAACAAATGTAGAAAGAGCATTCTGTGACACGTCATCGGCAAGCACTAGGGCAAAGGAGCGTGGAGTCGCTGAGCTGCTAGCAGCGGCGTACGCTGATACCATAGATGCGACCGAAAAAGTGGCTATTACCAACATGCTGGCCGCCATAAGTGAGAGCAAAGTTTCAACAGAGTCCTGTGCAACTATAGGGACAAGTTTCGCTGACTCAGAGCCATCTATAATTTTTGCCGCAAAAACCACGGCAATCGATAGTAAACAAACCGCCAATGGGCGTACCCAAAGCCGCTCACCAAAACGACTGAACAGAAATCGAAGGCGGTCTAACGAAACTAATGAAGTCATGATATTAACCTATGTGCTGTGTTACGTTTGTTAACCAATATTCTGTATATGTAATTGCTCAGCTTAATTTTAATCGCCGTCGTTATAACTACTTAACACTCGATTTGATGACAGACCTGCGGGGTCTCCCATAAGTTCAGCCGCTGTCAATAGTGCGATAAAGTCCCGAGTGCTTTTAAGCAAACATTACAGTTTGTATGCACTGTCGCGTGTCCCGGTTTTCATTCGCTACTATGTTTTTCTATTGGTAGTGCTGAATAAAATATCCGCAACAGTCACCCTTTTGGCTCAAGTCCTCGGCCTGTTAAGGACAATTTCCCTACGCACATTGTACACCACAAAAACACCGTTACCCATATTATCCAAAGCCATATACGCTCAGAGCTAGTGGCTAGGCTTTCTCTTTCCAGACCCAAGTCAACTTAACATGCGGGTAAATAAAAAAGCCCGGTATCCCCCTTCAATCAGAGAACAACTCTGTAACGATTTTATGGGCGCGGCTCTAATGGCCACAAATCCATTACGCTTCTGTTTCTTAAGCTCATAAAAACGACTGGCTTTTGCAGCGAACCGCACAAGAATGAGCCGCTTCCGAGAAACCCATGACAAATAATGATTGCCTGCGTTTCAAAACAATGAACTGGCCTCCCAGGAATTACTGCAAAAGACCGCAATAAAGTTAAATTAATATTTTAAGAGAAAACTCAGATAAGGATTTCAACAGTTATGACCCAGAAGGTCCTACCGTATATGATGAGGACGATAATTCTATGATGCAAATCAAAAATTGTTGTCTATAGTTTGACCTACAGTTAAGGAATAATTAAAACAAGGAAATGTTATGTACTCTCGTCTTGTAACCTCCGCACCAAAATACCACCAAACATATAAAAGAATATCTCAACGTTTACACAATTGTAATATTGAACTCGATGATTATGTTGGAAGTGACTTACATGTTTATGAAAGCACATTAGATGGAATTACATTCAAACTCAAAAGTCCCATGTTATATGTCATGGATTTTGAAAAATCGCTTACACTTGCAAGAAAATATAGAAACCCTGCATTTAGATCTAAAAAATTAAATGATGAACATTGGCCATTCATGATGTCATTAGCCGCGACCAATGGTCTAGGTTTTAGGGAAATTCAATATCCATTTTTGAGTGAGATGGATTTATCAGCGAAGGCTATGAATAATGGCAAAACGCTAAACATAGCCAAGCTCGATCGCTCATTTGGAGCTCAATTTGGTGACACCATAATCAATATGAATAGCCAATCACTTCATTGCGCAATTGATTATAGTGGTGAACATTGCAGCATTCATATAGACGAAACAGGATTTGTGATTGGTGGACTTGATGGGGATGTAGTGCTTAATCCAGAATTAATTCGTCATACACTTGTAGAGCTACTATGGAAAGACAAGCTAAAAGTACCAAAAGGGATTGAACTAGTCACACCATCAGCTTCAAATGATTACGATAGAATTGGTTTACGAACAGACTTTTCGATTTTGAACAAAAAAACCATCAGTGCAGAACAAAGTTGTAGCGTTCATTCTGGGCTTGGATGCGCTGTCACAATGTCACTAATTGGAATGTTCTGAGACACCAGCTACACTTGATCGGCTCTGACACCCAGATCGTAGTTACAGCAATGCGAAAAGTGTCTCGTTAACTTGCATAACACGCTTAGTGAGACACTCACTGTAACAAAAACAGTAAACACCAGTGAAATCATTAATCTACGAAAACACACAGTGGTGCAGCTACCAAAGATGTAATAAGCGAAGCCGATGCTTTTGCCTTCGAGCGGCACTTTTTGCTGCTGTAGGCAAAAAGTAAGTCGCATCGAAGGGATTCGGTGTGAAAACTGCCAAGCGGACGCCGGGCGGGAAGGCAGTAAGCGTAAGCGCATGCTTTTAAATGCTGCAGGCAAAAGTAGGTCGTACAGCTAGGATGACAATAAGCACAGTGCATAAGCGTTAACAGAAAAGTGTATAAATATTTTAAAATGAATTTAAGATCATAGATTGAAAAATCACTATTCAATAAACTTATCAATTTAAAGAATTTACAGATGACCTGAATTGATTAGGCTGTTTTTATCGGTGGGTTGCGTAGAAGTTACCTCAAGAATAAGGTATCGCTTCGCTCAGTATTTTGTTTCGATAATTCTACACGAAAAATGGTGCCCAGGGCCGGACTTGAACCGGCACGTCCTTACGAACGAGGGATTTTAAATCCCTTGTGTCTACCAATTTCACCACCCGGGCATCGAGAGGTACTTGTATTTCTACAAGCTGGTATTGCTAAGCGTACATGGAGGCGGAACCCGGAGTCGAACCGAGATACACGGATTTGCAATCCGCTGCATAGCCATTCTGCCATTCCGCCATTCCGCTGTATACGTTTTGTAAAACATTTCTATTTTACGCAAATTCTTCAAACAAGAAAGAATTTGGAGCGGGAAACGAGATTCGAACTCGCGACCCCAACCTTGGCAAGGTTGTGCTCTACCACTGAGCTATTCCCGCATTTTTTACTTCTTTAAGTTATTGCTAACTTGTTTCATATTAAGTTGTCTTGCTAGTGTTTCGCCTGACTCCCTAAAACTGAGGCTGCATTCTACATTCAAAGTATTATGTGTCAACAATAAAAATTAGGTTTTTGAACTGACTGATTGAATTTTGACTTAAACGCGCTAATTTTAATCAAAACCACCAAAATTAATGTCGAACTACGCATTTTTTTGATCGTCCCATGCGGCTTTGGTGTAAACCAGCATCGACCAAAATGACAGCACAGCAGCAAAATATAATAAAATATATCCCAAAGACACCCAATAAATTCTGATCCCAATGAAATATTCCATTTCTGACAATAAACCAATTAAGGCTAACATCTGTGCCATGGTTTTAGCTTTACCCGCAAATGACACTTTAACGAGATCTTGTTTACCTTGTTGCCCCATCCATTCACGCAAAGCAGAAATATAAATTTCCCGAGACATTAATAATATAGCCGGGATCGTTATCCAAACATCATCGTAACTATGGGTAATGAGCAGTAGTGCAGCTGCAACAATCAGTTTGTCGGCCACCGGATCCAAAAACGCGCCAAAAGCAGTGCTTTGATTTAACTTTCTTGCAAGGTAGCCATCAAACCAATCGGTTATGGCGGCAAACCAGAAAATAAACGCGCCCGCTTGATGCGCCCATTTCCACTCTAAAAAATAAACAACAACAAACACGGGTATAAGCAATACCCTGACAATGGTAATGATATTAGGAATAGTCCACATTTAATCTTTGTATTTCCTGTAATCTGTTAAGGCTCTAAAACAAGGCTATTAACCCACATGCGGTGGATTATTTCAAAGCTCAATTGTGAATATGTTCATAAATAATCTCTGCGAGTTCTTCACTGATACCCGGCACATTGGCAATTTCCCCTTTACTTGCCTGCAATACGCCATGTAAGCCGCCCATGTACTTAAGTAAACTTTGTCTTCTTTTTGCCCCTACACCGGGAATAGACTGGAGCTTAGAGGTAGTTTTTTCTTTTTGACGCCTTTGCCTGTGCCCCGCAATTGCAAAACGATGGGCTTCATCACGAATGTGTTGAATTAAATGTAATGCTGCACAATCCCCTGCCATAGGAATAGTGGCGTGACTGCCTGCCAATATCAACGTTTCTAACCCCGCCTTACGACTACTGCCTTTTGCCACACCTATTAATGTGGGTTTTTTATCTGGCTTCCAATCCTCGAAGTAGGCTTCTGCTTGGGCAAGTTGTCCTTTGCCACCATCGATAAAAAGAATATCGGGTATCTTGCTGTGATCTTTGACATCGCGATAGCGACGTTCCAGTGCTTGCGCCATGGCAGCGTAATCATCTCCAGGAGTGATTCCCTCGATATTGTAACGGCGATAGTCGGTTTTGTAGGGACCTTCTCTGTTGAACACCACACAAGAGGCCACAGTTTGTTGACCAGAGGTATGGCTAATATCAAAACATTCCATTCGTTGTATGGGCTGTTCAAACTCTAAAATTTGTTCCAATTCAATATAACGGGCAAACACCGACTTTTGATGACTTTGGCGCGATTCTAAGGCTGTTTCGGCATTAGTGTTGGCTAAGTCTAAATAACGACGTTTTTCGTCTCGTACGCCTTTATAGAACTGAATTTTACGACCGGCTTCTTTGGTTAACAGTGCTTCAATGGCGGCTTGTTCCTCTAATTCGCAGGGGATCACAATTTGCTGTGGTATAACTTTATTACCAGCAAGGTAAAATTGTAAAATAAAGGATTGGAATACTTCGGCTTCACTCGACTCTGCGGGCACTTTTGGGTAAAAACTTTTGCTACCAAGCAATTTATTATCGCGAATAAACAAGCCTTGAATACTGGCAATGCCATTACGATAGGCAAAACCAAATACATCCATCTCTTGTTGATTGCCACTGACCCATTGTTGTTCTTGCACCTTATTTAAAGCACCAATTTGATCACGATAACGGGCAGCGGCTTCAAATCGTAATTCAACACTGGCTTGTTCCATTTTGCCAACCAAAGAGTCGATCACTTGCTTATTCTTACCTTTTAGAAATAAGCGTGCAAATTGCACTTGCTGTGAATACTCTTCATCACTCACTAAACCTTCAACACAAGGCCCAGCGCAGCGTTGTAATTGATACTGCAAACAAGGACGAGTTCGCGCCCGATAATAACTGTCTTCGCATTGGCGAATTGGAAATAAACGTTGCATAGTGCGCAAACTCTCACGCACCGCCCATGCACTCGGATAAGGGCCAAAATATTCACCTTTAAGTTTTTTGGGGCCGCGATGGTTGCTTAATCTTGGGTGTGTATGAGCAGATAAAAAGATAAAGGGATAAGACTTATCGTCCCTAAGCAGCACGTTATACCTAGGCTTGTATTTTTTGATGTAGTTATTTTCAAGAATGAAGGCTTCGGCTTCACTGTGCACCACAGTGACATCCATTTCACAGATTTGTTTAACCAGTGAGCGAGTCTTAATGCTATCAACATTGCTACGAAAATAACTCGCAACACGTTTTTTTAAGTTTTTTGCTTTGCCTACATAAATCACTTCTTCTTTCTGATTATACATCCGGTAAACACCCGGTTGGTTAGTCAGGTTTTTAAGAAAGCCTTGGTAGTCGAAGGGTTCGCCTGCACTCATACTCATTACAATGGCTAAATTTACAAATGATCAGAAGATATTAATTTATTTCGCAATGCAAGGTGAGTCAATTCTACATCGGTGCTTACCTTTAGTTTTTCAAACATACGATAACGATAGGTATTCACAGTTTTAGCACTGATGTTTAGGGATACCGCGATATCGGGTACTTTTGCACCTTTAGTTAACATTAAGGTAATTTCAAGCTCACGCTCTGACAATTGATCAAAAGGATTACTGTCGTTTAAGTTGAGTTGCCCAAGAGCAATCTGCTGGGCTATGTCGGGCGACACATATTTTTGCCCCGCAGACACTTTATAAATGGCTTTAATCATTTCTTCAGGGTCAGAGTCTTTGGTTAAATAACCAAAGGCCCCCATTTGCATCACTTTTGCAGGAATAGGATTTTCTTTGTGTACAGATAACACTATGACCCGAGTATTTTCAGAAAAACGTAAAATTTGTTTAGTGGCTTCTAAGCCTCCAATTCCTGGCATGCTCATGTCCATTAAGACTAAGTCTGGCGCATTATTCCGGCAAAATTTAACGGCGTCTTCTCCATTGGTGGCTTCGCCAACAACAATAAAATCGCTTACGTCTTCTAAAATACGACGGATTCCCGTTCTGACTAATTCATGGTCATCAACTAATAGCAGTTTAATCAAGGCAAGATCTCTTTAATTCTAACGGTAAAAGTGTGTACTGAGTCTATTCCAACCTTGGATCGTGTCAGCTAATCCTTGCCCAATATTATATGCATAACATTGTTTAATCTGACATCGAACAACCCATCTATTTTTACAATCTGCAATAGCCATAGGTTTACTTGGCTTACCACCACAACGACAGTTAAGTGGCATCTCAGTGACACCTTTATCAATCTCAGATTGTGTGTTTTTTCCTTTGAGGAGGTGCATATTTATCTATAAACAATACTATCTATAACCCAGAGCATAAAGGATTACCGTGCAAAACCATACTGAAACTCGTCATTACTCCTTTGTTAGGTTAACTTTTAACCATTTGTTCGACCAAGCAAGGGGGGTTTTTAGTCTAATAAATGACTTTCAGAGGTGCAATTGACAGGTTTTAGTAAGGGTGTAAATTGCAGAAACTAGTGACTGCTAGTTATCAATGAGTTAAATAAGATTACAAGCGATTAGCTGCAGTCAAAAAATGCATTTAAGTTTGGACCTCAAGTGCAAGTTGCTTACACTTGAAGATACTAAACAAACACATAATGACGGTGAATAGTTTGAAAAGGCCGTTGTTGATAGCAACCTATTACCCTTAGGTCGCTCATTTACAGGTTTTATTAGTTATACAACAAATAGGGTTTTCGCTGCTCCTTAAAAGCAACTAAATCTGCCTGCCAAGAGGATTCGATAGACTCAAGTGACTCACCTGCTAACATGGCTTTTCTGAGCTTGTCTGTACCACTTAATTTATCCATAAATGCAGCTCTTTCAAAAAACGTACTTCCTTGTTGTTGAAAGGCCTGAAACCACTGATAAAAAACATGCAAATCAAATCCATGAATGCTCGCGTTTCTTAGATCTTGACCTGTGGCTTGTATATCTTGAAGTTTCGGATGACTGGTCACGCCGCGAATTGGCACTGGGGTAAACTGAAATTGACCAATAGACACTTTATCATGGCCCACCACCTGAAATGGAAACTCCGTGCCTCTGCCAATACTCACTGGTGTTGCCTCAAATAAACATAATGATGCATACAAGGCAATTGCTTGTGCATTAGGCAAATTAGGGCTAGGCGCAATGGGCAATATGTATTCATCTTGCCTTTGATAGTCTTTCACAGGAACAACAGTTAACTTTAAGGAATACTCAAATTCAGGTCGCTTCGATTCAATACTCAACCAACCTTCACCAAGGATCATCTGCGCTAATTCACCCACTGTCATACCGTGACTGATGGGGATCGGGTGCATACCCACAAACGAACGAAATGGGGCCTCGAGTATTGGTCCATCCACATAAGCCATATTGGGATTAGGTCGATCTAAGACTAAAAACTCAAGGTTGTTTTCTGCTGCCGCTTGCATCATATAATGCATAGAGCTTATATAGGTATAAAAACGTAAACCTACATCTTGGATATCAAAAATAATCACATCAAGTTGCGACATGATTTCATCTGCAGGTTTTTTATCTTTGCCGTAAATGGAGATTATTTTAATACCTGTAACAGGATCGATACTCGACTTCACTATCTCGCCTGCACCGTGATTTCCCCGAAAACCATGCTCAGGAGCAAAGATAGCGGTGACGTTAAAGTGATGTTTGCGCAAAAAATCAACTAAGTGCACCTTATCAACCGTTGAAGTTTGATTCACCACTACCCCAATTTTTTTACCTTGAAGCTGGGGAAAGTAGGCCGCCATTTGTGCTGCACCAACTTGAGACACATCAATAGTCTTTGCCATAGCATCATTATTTTGTAATACACACCACATAGCTGTGACTGCAATAATGGCTGACTTAAGGACCATAGAAATACTAGGGATAAACTGTTGTTTCATGTTTTCACTCAATTTTGTAACGCTCAGATAACTTTGATGTCACTGGCTTTAGGTATTTAAACTCGCCACAGAGCGACGCAAAAAACCTTCATTTTGCACTAATATTTCTCGCCCTTTATGAGGATCAACACCCGTTAGAATGTGCAGGATAGTCAGCTTTACCATAAAGTTAGTTTTCTTCAGCGCTTGTTCTGCGGTATAGGCGTCCACTTGTGTGGCTTGCATCACAATACGGATGGCACGCATATATAACTTCTTATTACTGGCACTTACATCAACCATTAGGTTTTCATAACTTTTACCAGAGCGGATCATACTCGCAGTAGTAATCATATTTAAAACCAGCTTCTGTGCGGTGCCAGATTTCATTCTGGTTGATCCGGTTAATACCTCTGGTCCCACTATTGGACAAATTGAAATGTCTGCATGTTTGGCAATTTCAGAACCAGGATTACAACTTAAGCTAACGGTTTTCGCCCCTAATCCTTTGGCGTAATCCAAGGCGCCGATGACATAAGGCGTGCGACCACTGGCGGCAATTCCCACTAATACATCTTTAGCAGTGAATTGAATATTCTTGAGATCATCAACGCCCATTACAGGGTCATCTTCCGCTCCCTCAACAGCCTTGAGAATCGCTTTATTGCCACCAGCGATAAGACCCACTACCTGTTCCGAAGGAATGCTAAAAGTGGGAGGACATTCCACGGCATCTAAGATCCCCAAACGTCCACTTGTTCCTGCGCCAATATAAACTAGACGTCCGCCTAACTTAAAGGCCTCAACAACTGCATCAACTGCTTCGCTAATGGGTTCAATACATTTCTCTATCGCTAAAGGGACTTTTCGGTCTTCATTATTAATCTGAGTTAGGATCTGTTTACTGTCCATCAAATCAATGTCCATGGTATCTGGGTTACGCCCTTCCGATATCATGTTATTTAATTGATTTAACAAAGAAAGATCACTTGTATTGGTAAACTCTAAGGGTGCCACAATTTGTTCATCATCCAGTACTAAAGGTACATTTTCACAATTGTTTTTTGCCAATATACAGGCACCGTCAAGGGCAGTACCTGAAGATAAAATGCAAAACTTAGCAATACTAGGAGATAAATATTTAAGAGTTGGTTCGGCTAAACCACCCAATAATACAACTGGGGATAACGAATCTTTTCTAGTGGTTAAAATCAACGACTCGCAAGCAAGAGTATGTTTACGCAGCACTTGCTTCGCCGCTTCGCAACTTTCAGCCAAACTAAAAACAATAGGACACATAGTTGCAAACATCTTTGGCGTTGCTGTACGCAACCAATTAGCCACATTTTCTCGGGTTTTACCAATCTGCGCTAACACTTGCTGAGATAGCAGACTAGTTGGCATACCGTCGTTATCGTATTCATTTAATAAAGTCTGCACCGCGCTTAAACCTAGCTGCGCACCGCCGCCTTCATCACCAATAGGGAAACCCCAACCACCATAGTAATATTCTTTACAATCGGCATCTAAACGCGCCCCCACAGATCCTGTTCCAAGGGCCACAACAGACACTGGAGCCGCATGATTTGCACCATACAAAGAAGTTTTTGCGTCATTACATACATTTAATGCCCCAAAGGTAATGGGTATCACATGCTGCAATTTCTCGGCTTGATGCTCAACACCTCCACCTGCCACACCAATGACCACAGATACTTGCTCAGCGGGGCAGTCAAATTTAGCCATAAGTTGCAGCAAAATAGAGATGATAGTCTCGCATGCAGATTCAAAGTCATTGGTTAAGGAAGAAGGACCCCCTTTCACCTCAAACTGTTCACCACTTTGCAAATGTTGAATGCGACCGTAAGTTTTTGTGCCTCCGCCATCGACACCAATAATATATTGACAAGACATTAAACGCTCACCTTAGAGAGTTGCTGTGCATCATGATGGTTTTTACCTGAAATACACACTAAAAATGAAATAAAGGTTCCAATACATAACTGCCAAGTAAATCCTAAATCAAAATGATGCTGTTCTGGCAATAGCGTTTGGATAATATAGGGTTGAAAAATTAAGGGGACACAGAAGCCACATATTAGTGCCAGTAAAACAGTGGTTTTATTGCCACGTTTTGTGAAAAGTGCTGCACCATATACGCCCAACAAGCCACTATAAGAAAAGACCATGACACTTAAGGCAAACGCCAATAAGGGAGTGTCGCTAAATTGTTGCCAAAAATAACAAAGAATGGCCATTCCACCTAAAACTACCGCTACAGCGGCCATCGCAATCTGCCCTGCCCGTACGAAGTGTTTATCTGAATGCTGTTTTTTACGTTTCAAGGTCCAAGGGCGATAGATGTCTTGCACTAGCACTGATGCCATAGAATTTAGTCCAGAGTTTAAGGTAGACAATGCTGCAGCAATGACACCTATGGTTACAAACCCTCGCACCCCAGCAGGCATTTCATTCAGCACGTAATACATAAAAATGGTGACTTTTTCTCCAGAAAATGTCTGATTCACAGCCCCCGCTTCCCCACCCAACATCAAGTCAGGACGTTGATAAAATACGTAAAGTAATAAACCAATAGTAATAAAAAGCAGCATCACTGGGATCACCAACACAACTGACAATAAGAGAGAACGACCACCTTCTTTGGCATTTTTACAGGTCAACACTCGCTGCGTCATATCTTGGTCTAATCCAAAAGCGGCAATATTTAATAGAACAAAACCTGTCAGGGCTGACCACATATTGAATACGCCGGCCGAAGTAAAATCCAGATCCCAATTAAATATAGTCAACTTAGACTTTTCGCCAACACCCGGATTATCCAAAGCGGCCCAAATTTGACTAAAGTCAGCAGGAATAGAAACTAACAAGAAATAAATCACCAAAAAGGCAGCAGTGATATACACAGCGCATTGGATCACATCACTATAAATAACAGTTCTTATGCCACCAATAACTGAATATCCCAGTCCTACGGCAACTAATATAAAGGTTGCAGAAACCACACTGCTGGCCACAATATCGCCAAACAAAATCATTGAAACGGCAATGGCGGCCATGTACAAACGAGCACCACTGGCAAATATTCGACCAAATAAATATAAACAGCCCGCTTGTTTTTTGGCTGACTCGCCAAATTGAATTTCTAGCAACTCGTAAACAGTTGAGACTTTGTTTTGATAAAAACGAGGAATAAAATAACGCATCACCAATATTGCCGCGATAAACGCACCAATATTGGTGGCCAAATAGGACAAGTCTGAGCGATACCCTTGATCTGGACCTCCAAGGAAGGTAGCGGCAGATTGGGAAGTAGCCAAAACAGAAATGGCAACTAACCAGACTGGCATTTGGTTACCACCTAAAAAGTAATCTTTAGTATTTGCTGACTTTTGACGATTGAAATACCAACCAGTAATCAAAAGTAATCCAACATAACTGGCAAATACAATCCAATCAGCAAGAGCAAACTGTGCCCCCATAAAGATACGCCTTATTTAAATTTATTCCAAAGTACGATGCTATATAGCTCAGATTTATACACCAATTAGAATATACAATTCATAATAAGATGCAAATTAATAATAATTTATTTCAAAAAATATTTTTCATTTACACCAAGAATCAACAAGTTACCTGTTCTAAGTGACTCCTGCGTTGGCAAGGTTTAGTACGGATAAATACAGATGTTTATTGATACAAGGCTTTTAATCCGTGTATCAGGACCTAACAGTGACCTCTAGGACAATGGTTTTCATTCATATTTTTGCTCAGTTATTCAACACGGCTTCATAAACCAATGAGATCACACTGCCATATTTACCGGTCTCGAATTCCTTACCTGCAAATTCGTAATGTTTATCATCACCTACAATCTGGGTATGACGAGCATTGGTTAAGAGGATAATTGCTAAATCATGTTCAGGATCAATTACAGTAACAGTGCCAGTCCAACCTGTATGTCCATAGGCAGACGGACTTGCGTAAGGACCAAAATGCCATTTAATCTTGCCATTACTGGCGCGCCTCCAGCCCAAACCAAAGCTTCCATCGCCCTCATCAGGTTTGACAAATTGATCGAGTACCCCTTGTGTAAACAATTGTTTTGCACCATAACCGCCACGGTTTAATAACAATTGGGTTAATACCCCCAGTTCTTTCGCCGTTGAAAACAGCCCAGCGTGCCCCGCTACTCCCCCTAAAGAATAGAAAGCCTTTTCATCATGCACTTCACCTTGTAATACATAAGTGCGAATATTCTCGTATTCCACCCGTTTCCCGCGGCTGGTTCCATGAATTTCAGTGGCGGCAAATTGCTGTTTACTGAAGCCTTTTTGTAAAGGATTAAACAGGGTGTTGTTTAAGCCCAGTGGCTTATAAATTTCTTGTTCTACATAACTATCAAGCGACATATCAGTGATACGTTCGACTAACATTCCCAGTAACATATAATCCGTATCGCTATACATTCGTTTGGCGTTGCGGCCAACAGCAAAAGGGACTTTGGTGGATAATAAACGTTTAGTGCGCTCGGTATTTTGAGAATAAAAACGCGGTCCTAATTTATTATCTTTAGTAAAAAAGCGTACTTGAGGCGCATACCCTGCACTGTGAGTAAGTAAGTCTTCAACCAGTCGCGATTCACGACCTTCTCCGCGGTATTCTGGCATGTAATAAACAAGGGGCTTAGTCACATCAAGTTTTTGTTCACTCATTAACTTCATTAATGCCAAGTTAGTGGCAAACATCTTAGTATTGGAAGCTAAATCAAAAATTGTGTCTGTGGTCATTGGCACAGGATCTGACAATAACTCCCCACCATCAGCATATTGCCGGGCTGATCCATAGGCGCTATGTTTGACTACTTCTCCATTTTTAATCACCATCAAAACGGCACCAGGAAAGCCTTGATTAATATCGTCAATGATCAACTTATCCACCGCTGAAAATCGTTTATGATGTTTAGCGCTGGCATCTTTTAAAGTGGGATAAGGGATCCGAATATTAAGGCTTGCCCCTTCAGGCAAGATATTTTCCACTCGTAAGGTATTGTCACCATTGCGAGTACGTCGTGACAACTGATATTGATAACGTTGATATGGTTTTAAAGGCAAGGTCACATTGAGTTTTTGGCCATTAACAAATAGATCCGCCGACTCAGCATCAATATTATCAATGATAATCTCGCCTCTGCCCTTGTAGGATTTGAATATAGCGCGGTCATTTACCAGTTGCCGCGTACTGCGGTTTACTTCTGGGAATACTTGGTCAATTTGGCCATGACTTAAGTTAACCGCAGCAACGGGCTCTGTTATTTGTTCTGCTTGGTAGCGGTCCATTAAGCAATGTAATTTTTTGGGGAAATACTTATCTAACAGGGCAAATATTGCTGCTGCTGTTTTACTGTCAGGTTGTCCGTTTACCGCCCAAGGTAAAAAATGCATTTGAAATGCTGAGATAGTATCCAGAGTTAACTGATCTAGTTGACCCGTTTCAACTACGCCATAACCATATGCTCGCAACGCACTTTGCATGACAGCCAAACTTGGGGGTGAGTCATTAAACATTTGCCAATACTGGTTTATTGTCTCGTTATCGTACCAAGCCCCTACTCCGGCTTTATATAATTGATACCAAGGGAATCGAGGCCCAGGATCATTCTTACGACTCGGGGCAATATCAGAATGTCCAACAATAGCGGTAGGCCCTATATCTGGGTTGCGCGCAATAATTTGTTTGGATAATTCAATCACCAGCTCAATTTGTTTAGGGTCATAATCAGGGAATAAACATAACCTATTCACGCCATGTTCAACCTTAGCAGTGTCACTGGTGGTTTGCGCTCGTTGGCATGTTGGTACATTCACTATCTCAATACCAATAGATTGGTCATTCAGCTCCTCTCGCCCCTGCCAAAAACTGTTTCCTGCGTGCCACGCTCTTTTATTTTCATCAACCAACTGTAATATTTTTAATTCATCATGAGGATAAGACGCATCATAATGTTCTGGCACTAAATAATGTGCGCTTAAGCCCCCTTCATCAACCAAGGCGGTAACAGACTCTTCATAATCAATGGCAGTAAAATGCATCACGAGGAACTTTATACGCTGGCTGTAGTTATGAGATGGCATTTCTTCTATAGGCAGCAAAGTACAACTCAACAAGGTGCACCCTATACCAACAAACACCAACATTCTTTTCCAATGCAATTGCATAGATTCACCTTGATAAAAATTAAACACTTTTGGATAGCGTTTGAGAATAATTAAACTGCTATTAAACTAACATCAACAATTTACTATCTACTATACTCGCAACAAATTTATATCTATTTACATTTAAATTTTTAGCGCAAACATCCTGCCAATTTCAAACCCTAAGCATAAAAACACCCCATAACTGGGACTAACCCTCGCGGTTATGTTTCGGATTTTATATCACTACGACCAAAAAAGGTAAATTATTACAAAATCTTTGAATAAAAAGAAAATTTTATTCTTGACGTTATAACCCATTATTTGGTAAACAATAGGTGTTCTGTTGGAAGTCATCGGTCTTAAAAGAATGTTTGTACCAGAACTCTTAGTAGCTAGTAGCAATGTCACTTATTATCAATATATAAAAAACAGGTGAGAACACATGTCAATACAACATACAAATTTTATAAAACGGCGCCTACATCAGGCTGTCAGCAAAACATTAAGGACTCCGGTTGCTTCTATTTCAGCTCTGTTACTGACAGGGGCATTAATGAGTTCTCCAGTTATGGCTCAACAAGCTGGTAGCATAAAGGGTCAAGTGAGCACTGAAGTAGCGGGCGTTTCTGTAGAGGGTGTAACAGTTACCGCAACCAGTAGTGTTATGCCTAAACCTCGTACCGCTATTACTAAAGCGAATGGTAGTTACACGCTTCCTGCACTGTTACCGGGTAAGTATACCATTACCTTTACCTCTGCTGATGGCACAGTTCGTGAAACAACAACCGAAGTATTCTTAGAGCAAACGTCTAACGTGAGCATTGCTCTAAACGATGTTCCTGCAGATAATACTGAAGTTATTTATATTACTTCTTCAAAAATTATTCGTGAAGGTAACGCGTCTTTAACCAACTCATTAGGAAAAGACGTAATAGAAAATATACCTACTGGGCAAAATTATCGCGATTTATTAGCGGTTATTCCTGGCGTACAATATTCAGAATATGGCACATTGGGACCAACAGCCGGTGGTTCGGGTCGTGACAACTCCTATGGTTTTGATGGTGTAGACTTGTCATTACCTATGTTTGGTAACTTAGCATCTGAGCCTTCTACTCATGATATCGGTAGTGTGACTATAGATAGGGGGGGCGCTAAAGCCACCAAATTTAACCGTGCTGGCGGTTTGGCTATTAACACACTGTCTAAATCAGGTACCAATGAGTTTCACGCTAACGTAAAATATCAAATACAGCCAAAAAGCCTTTATGCAGATAGAGACAATACCACTGGCGAGAGCTACGAAACTGATAAAACTTGGATCACCACTAGCATCAGTGGGCCTTTGATTCAAGACGAATTGTTTTTCTATGCCTCCTATTATCGTCCCGAGACTGAAACGCCAAATAAAGAAAATGGCCGAGGACCAGTCAAAGATTACAGCAGTGTACGTGATGAGTATTATGGAAAATTAACATGGGCACCAACTGATGAATTGTTACTTAACGCTAGTTTACGTACATCAGAGCGAATAGATAAAGGCGCATCTGTTGGATCATTTGATGCTGATTCTACGTCTCTTGGATCGGTTACTACGCAAGATATCTTCACCTTTGATGGTTCATATTTAATCAGTGACGAAACCGTTTTAAGCTTTCAATACAACACCTTCGAATATGATTCAGCTAGCTCTCCCGATAATTTGATACCTAATGTTAGCCCACGTATTGGTGATTCATTAGATTTATCACAACTTGATTCATTGGGTTTGTTTAATGTACCTGAATTTGGTTTAGATAATCCAGATTATGACAGCGCAGCCGCATTGCCACTTATCCAACAGTATGGATATATCGGTGATGATGGCGAATTAGTAGCGGGTGGTTCGGTTGGGGTTGGGTCTACCATTAACAACCAAGATTGGAGCCGTTCTAGCTTTGAAGTGAAACTAGATCACGAAATGGAAATTGGTGATAGTTACCACAACATTCATGTTGGTGTGCAATGGAAAGAAGGTGAAGAGGTGTTATCACGTCTATCCAATGGTTGGGGTGCCATAAGTTTCATAGGCGGAGAACAACCTGATAATTATGACGGTACAGTGCCAGTATATTACCAAGCAACAGTGCAGCAAATGAGTTTACAAACAGATTCTGGTTCTGTAGTACCTCCGATTGTTTCTTCTTCAGAAAGTATCAACATTGAATTTAATGACGAAATTACTCATGGTGACTTTGTTTATAATTTAGGTGTGATGTTTAGTAACGATACTTTGTATGGACAAGGGTTAAAGAAAAATTCCAACAATGTGTCAGGATATGAGTTAGCGCCGGGCCATAAGTACGAAATGTATGAACTGGACTTTTTGGACATGATCCAACCACGCTTAGGTATCACCTGGAATTATGAAGAAGGTAGCACCGTTTTTGCTAACTTTGCTAGTTACAATCCAGAGGCTTCCTCACTCGCTCGAGCAGCTTCTTGGGCCCGTAATAGTCAAGCAACCATGCAAGTCTTTTTTGATGAAGACGGTAACTACCTCAGTGATACCCCTGCTTCTGGCTCTTCGGGTAAGTTCTTCCAGGACGACTTAAAAGCACGACGCACTGATGAAATTACAATAGGGGCCACCAAAGCCATTTCAAATGAGCTGTTATTACGCACTCACGTTCGTCAACGTAAAGCCTTTCATGCTTGGGAAGATGTACCTAACAATCTACGTTTGTTAGGTAATTACGAAAGTCCTTTTGGTGGTGTGCCTGACAAAGCAGCCGCAAATGGTTTATACATTGAAGACTTAGACGCTTATCGCGCAGAAGTAGGTGGTTCTTCTTATGTCATCGCTGAATTGGACGGCTCTGAAAACACTTATTATGAGTGGAGCATTGAAGGCGAATATGTGGGTGACAATACCTATTTAAATGTCTCTTATGTGTGGAGTCATTACTTTGGTAATTACGACCAAGATATCACTAGTACTGCTTCTGACGGCAACTTGTTTATCGGCTCATCTAACTTAGGTGACGGTGCGGGTCGTATGTTATGGGATGGTAAGTACGGTACCCTAAACGGTGATAAACCTCATGTGTTAAAAGCCTTAGGTTATTACACTACCGATTGGAATGCGAATATTGGCTTTAACTTTGTGTATCAATCAGGCGATGTTTGGGAAGCTTGGGATGGCGGAGCTTATGGTTATTCTAGTGATACCATTCGTTATGCAGAACACGCTGGTAGCCGCCGTGAATCTAGTCATTGGCAACTTGATTTGAACTATGCACAGACATTCCAGTTAACGGATGATTTAGACCTAAACTTCAATGCTGAAATCTATAACGTCTTTGATAATCAAACGGGATACAACTACAACCCAATTTTAGATAGTGATACATTTGGTGAAGCTCGCGACTTAATCAACCCACGTAGAGTGCAATTGTCGGTCAGTATTGATTATTAATAGTGACTTTCTAATTCATCTATCAAAATGATAGCGATAAAAAGTCCTCACATAATGTGAGGACTTTTTTATGCCTAAATATTAAACTTGCTAGCCTATTACTGAGTGGCTAACTTACTGGCGACTCAAGTAGTCTTAAGCTACCTAGGTCGGCGTTGAGTTCAACCTTTACACCAACAGGCAAAATATTATTGTCTCGCACATGACCAAACTGACCTCCCATGTACGCTGGAATGCCTAATGGTTTAAAATAGTGTTCCAAAATTTGTAATAGCGTAAAACCACCGTAACCTTTCTCAGGATTACAGTCAGTACATTGACCAAAAGCGACCCCAGCCAGTTGTTGAAGTTTTCCCGCGAGTTGTAAGGTAGATAAATAACGGTCTATCCGATAAATTGACTCATCAACGTCTTCTAAAAACAATATTTTTCCCTGCATATCAGGAAAATAAGGCGTCCCCACCATACTGGTTAATACCGTTAAATTACCCCCTACTAAACGCCCTTCAACGCTTCCAGAGTTAATGACTTGGATCCGATTTTTGCGCTGGGTCAGGGCTTTTTCATCTTTATCAGGTTGATTTTGAATAGTAAATTTGCCTCCTTCAAAAATCATTTGACGCATTTGCTGCGCCTGGTCTTGCCCCCAATAAGACACCCCAACTGGGCCATGAAATGAAACCAAGCCAGTACGTTGATATAGGCTATTTAAAAGTGTTGTAATGTCGCTATAACCAAATAAAATTTTGGGATTTTTAGCAATTAAATCGAAATCAAGAAAGGGTAAAATGCGATTACATCCCCAGCCTCCACGTATTGCAAATATGCCTTTGATTGTAGGATCGGCAAAAGCATCGTTTATATCAGCCGCTCTATCTTCATCTTTACCAGCAAAATAACCATCTCGATCCAGCACATGTTTACCCACTTGCACCTTTAACCCCATGGCTTGAAAAGACTCTACTGCAATATCCAATTCAACTTTCTGATTTAAAGCACCGGCAGGCGCCACCAACACTATAGTGTCACCTTCTTTAAGCCTTTTCGGAAAAATTGATTGCCCTTCGGAGCGACTTGAATTTTTGGCAAAAAGCAATGATGACTGACTTAATAACATGCCCATAGTTGAGGCTTTAACAAAGGTTCTGCGGTTCATTTTTTGCTCCTGTTGTTGTTTGGCTTTTGAATTACGACCTTATGTCACTAAGGTTAATTGATGACTGATAATCCCTAGCAACATGAATACTAATTTATTACAAATAGTAGGCATAGCTTTAGTAATAAATAATTCTTACTATTTCACATATTAGTAATAATCTAACTATCAATTTATATTTGGGTTAGGTACATTATCGCTATTAGCTGCTATTTATTAACTTGTACTTAAGGATTACTCATGGGGCATTTGTTGCGAAATTATTGGTGGATATTGGGTTTTATTTTATTCACTGTCTCTTGCGCCACATTAAAACCGTTGGATCCACATTTACAACATCAAGTGGCGCAAAAATTAATGATTGATATCCGTTACTTTTGTGACGAACTCCCTGAAGGAAAACGCTGTACCAACCCAGTCACTAAATTACCCGAAGCATTAGCCAAACTGATTGCAGACACAGGAGTAGGTGGTGTCATTTTATTTGCTGAAAACCTGCAGGATATCCCGCAGATGGTGTCGTTAAATAAAGATCTTCAAAATGCAGCTAGTACACAAGGTCACCCTGCCCTCCTTATCGCAGTGGATCAGGAAGGTGGCCGCGTGATGCGATTACCAAAACATTTAGGCACAGGTTTCAGCGGTAACATGGCCATTGGTGCCACCGCAGATAAACACGGAACATTCTTCGCAACCGAATCAGGCACAATTATAGGTAAAGAATTGGCTGCTTTAGGTATAAATGTCAATTTTGCGCCAACGGTAGATGTAAACGTTAATCCTGAAAATCCTGTCATTAACGTCCGTTCTTTTGGAGAATTCCCTCAGCAAGTTGCAGAATTAGGCTTAGCACAAGCCAGTGCCATGCAGGCCCAGGGTGTAATAGCCGCGTTAAAACATTTCCCCGGACATGGTGATACTAGTGTTGATAGTCATACTGGGTTACCACGGGTTGATCATGATCTAGAAACAATTAACAGAGTGGATCTTAAACCTTTTCAACATGCAATTGAGCATGGGGCTCCGGGTATGATCATGACCGCACATATTCAGTTTCCACAATTAGATGACACCGAATTTCAGGCCAAAGACGGCAGTAGCACTATATTGCCCGCCACTATGTCTCGGAAAATCTTAACTGAGCATTTACGCAATAAAATGGGATTTAAGGGGGTGATTGTAACCGATGCCTTAAATATGGCTGGCATTGCCCATTATTATGACCAAACAGAGGCGGTCATCCAAACATTCGATGCAGGGGCCGACATTGCACTAATGCCGTTACCAATAAGGTCGCCAAAAGATTTTAAGAAACTAAAACGTCTCATTAAAAAAGTAGCTTACGCCATTCAGTCTGGGCGTCTAAATCAACAAGAAGTCGTACAATCTGTGACCCGTATTCAACAACTACGTAGTGATTTTAAGATCCAAGCTCTCATTCCTAATGATGTAAACATGGCCAGTGATATAGCAACACAGGTCTTAGGTAATGATGCCCACCGTGATATTGAACAACAATTAGCCGATGCCGCTGTGGTTAATATCAAAAATGAAGGGGTGTTTCCGTTATCGGAAAAAATTAACAAGATCCATATGTATATGCCCGACAAAACCAAGTGTATGGCACTAACGTTCGCCTTAAAGAGTCGCAATGCAGAGCTATCAATTAGCTGTACTAGCATGGCAAGTGCCGTAAATTCACCTTTAATGGATGACGCCAACAACGCTGACTTAATCATATCTGCAGATATCTCGCCACGCCAAAGTATGGCCGAGCTTGGTGGTATGGATGACATTAATCGTTGGCAACAACGCCCGTCCTCCGACGATCAAACAGCAAGGTTAATGTCGGTAACCCAGCAAGCAAAAGTCTTGGGCAAACAAACCTTATTTATCAGTTTAAGAGCCCCCTACAATGTTCCCGAATACGCCCCTTTTGCTGATGCCATTTTAGCGACCTTTGCGTATAATTTGCACCCTAACAGCTACGTTGATGATTATGGCAGACTTGTCACTGAATATAGCGGCACATCATTCAATGCCATCGCTGATATACTAACTGGCAATTTAATGCCTACAGGTAAGCTTCCCATTAGCATTCACTAAGGTATAGGTATGAAAGCGCTGCAACGACATTGCGAGGCTATTGTGGCCCAACTTCCCAAGCATCGATTGCTCGCCATCGATGCATTAAGGGGGCTCACTATTACTGCGATGATTTTAGTGAACAATCCTGGTAGTTGGTCACATATTTATAGTCCGTTAAAACATGCCCAATGGCATGGTTGGACAGTCACTGATCTTATATTTCCGTTTTTTGTGTTTATTGTGGGTATTTCCATCCACATTTCAGTGAGTCGCCAACTCAGCAGCGGGACAGCAAAATTCCTAGTCATTAAACATGCTGCCGTGAGGATGATTAAGTTAATTCTTTTAGGGTGGTTTCTAGCATTATTTTACTACAACTTTAGCCAACCCGATTACAGTTGGCTTGAGCAGCGATTCAATTCCATAAGATTTATGGGTGTGCTGCAACGCATCGGATTAGTCTATTTTATTTCTGTCATACTAGCGTTGTATTGCCGAACCTTGGCCCGCGTAGTGTGTTTTGTAGGTATTTTAATTGGCTATTGGCTTGCCTTAACATTTATCACTTATTCAGATACTGCAGGGAACCATTACATAGGCCTACTGGAATTTGGTAATAACCTCAGTGCTTGGTTTGACAACGCTATATTCTCAGGAAAACATTTGTATTATGGACAAGCCACCCCATTCGCTTTTGATCCTGAAGGACTGCTCAGTACCCTGCCCGCTGTAGCCACTTGTCTATCTGGAATTTTAGTTGGCCAATGGTTAATGCTGGCCACAAAAACCACTCAATACAAATCCAAGGCATTATTGGCCATTGGATTGGTGTTTATCATTGTGGCTGAATTCTGGGGACTTTATTTTCCAATCAACAAAGCATTGTGGACCTCTAGTTACGTATTATTGTCTAGCGGTTATGCCTGTGCGGTATTGGGTGGGTTATTGTGGATTATCGATGTGCGTTCACATAAAAATTGGACAGCCCCCTTTATCGTTTTTGGCGCAAATAGCATTGCCTTTTTTATGTTTGCAGGGGTAGTGGCGCGTATATTGATCATGATACCGGTTGCTGACACTAGCCTAAAAGGTTGGCTTTATCACACGCTATACCAACCATTATTGGGTGATATAAATGGGTCACTTGGGTTCGCCATTAGTTTTTTAATTGTGTCTTACCTGGTGATGCTCAAGCTGTATCAAAAGGGTATTTTTTGGAAAGTGTAAATAAATTGCAATAAATAGGCAAAGTTGCTGGCAACAAAATGATATTTAATGCTATAAAGTTGCGAATAATTTATTACTAATATAATAATAATTGAGTTTAAGGGCATAATGTCAACATTTACAAAAATTAAAGCAATTAGAGGCTCCCTTTCACGGAGTGAAGCCAAGTTAGCCGACTTCACGTTAAATTCTCCAAATGCGATCCGTGATTTATCTTCAAGTGAGCTCGCAAGAGTCGCCAGCATTAGTCAATCAAGTGTGGTTAAATTCACCCAAAAACTCGGTTACAAAGGTTATCCAGCATTTAAATTGGCGGTAATTGACGCATTAAATGATAAAGGTGGCGAACCGCTACTACACGGAAAAATTACCTTAAGTGATAGTCTGGCGCAAATTGCTGAGAAATTGCTTATTAGTAAAATGGCTGTTCTCACAGAAACTAAGAATCTAAATGAAGCAGAAGCTTTTGAAAATGCGGTTAAATTACTTAAATCGGCAAAGCGAATTTTAATATCTGGTTTAGGTGGTTCGGCTTTGGTAGGCAAAGACTTCTCCTACAAACTACAAAAGTTAGGCATGGCGGCAATTGCAGAGCCAGACGGTCACGCCCAATTGGCTTATGTTGCCACTTTTGGTAAGGATGATCTGGTATTTGCTATCAGTGAGTCAGGAAAAACCAGAGAAGTAGCCCAAGTGGTTATTCAAGCGAAGAAAAGTGGCAGTCAGGTGATAAGTGTCACTAAATATGGTGATACACCGGTATCTGACCAAGCTGATGTAAAACTCTATTCTGTAGCTGAAGATGAATCCCATCGTTTATCTTCTATTTTGGCGCGAACTGCGCAAGAGTTTGTTATTGATATCTTATTTATCGCCATTACGCAATCCTCTAGACAGGGTCGAAAGTTACTTGAAAAAACCAATGAAGCGGTCAGCGGATACCGTAATCAGGACGCATAAAAAATACTGATTATTTTTGTGCCTTGTCTGTTCGAAGAAACCTCTAGTCGCTGTTGCTGTTCTCTGTGGTGCAAATATCTTGTTCTTTGTATTTCAACACCACAGAGGTATAAACAGTTAACAGCAGCCCATTGAGCAATCTAGCGTAAATTCCTTGGGTATCCTTGTGCTTACATACGCTATGTAATCCAAAAAACTGGCATCTGAAGCTAAATTTTATATTTATAACCCTTGCCAGTTTTTTGTCACATCTTCAATATTAAGGTAGTTTAGGCAGTCCCCAAACTTTTTGCTTGGCTAGGTATTCATGTTGCGGCAAGGCTACGTATCGCGGCTGTTGTTGCTGATCGAGCCAGGCTAACAATGCATCCATTTCACTCTCTTGCATGGATGTACAGCCTGCTGTTGCGCTTTCTGGACCACGCCATAAATGCATAAAGATACAGCTACCAGCATCCGCTATGTTGTCTGGGTTGTGCTGGATCACCAATCCCTTTTTATATAAATCGTCTTGACTAAAAAGATCTCGGCGCATTGCTTCAGTTGAGCCTTTTGTAGCGGGCACTCCCACTACCTTTTGGTCCACTATTTGGTTATATAAAGGAGATGCATTAACGTCGATACAATAATTGCTTTCGTGCATTTGTGAATATGGCATCTTAGTTGCGACTTCAGGCAAATAACCAAATGCCATACCAAAATCAAATATGCCAGCTGGGGCTTTACCGTCTCCTTCTTTTTTATGATAACCCGCTTGTTTTGGATGTAATCCAATTCCCCAGGCTAAGCCGGTTCTGCCTAAATTAACTGGAATTGTGTCGCCAATTACTTTCCATTCACCATGATGTTTTTCAAAGCGGTATTGTTGTGCTACTTGCGCATCCCAATCGTCAGAAATCACCATTACTACTTGCTTAATGTCGGGATCAGCTAAAAACGCACCCTGCTCTGAATTCATAGTGTCTTTTGCACCTAGGTTTGCAACTGCCAGTAATGACGTTGCCATAACTATTAATGTTCGCTTTATCATACCCATACTCCGTTAACTAATGGTTGTAATTGCTCAATAGAGTCGATGCCCAAACCAGGTCCATCACTTAGAGTTATTGTTGCACCGTTGAAATCCACACCACCTTGCACTGGGTCAAATTGTCCAAGAGCAGGCCCATCAAGATCTATTTTGTTAATAATACTGGCTTTTGCACTGGCTAAATGTGCGGCTGCAGCCACACCAATACTGCCTTCAAGCATACACCCAATCATACATTCAACATTGTACACGCTCGCGATGTCTGCAATTTTTATGGCGTGACTTAAGCCTGCCGTTTTCATTAATTTGATATTAATAATATCTGCCGCGCCTGTTTGAATGAGTTCGATCACTTGTTTCGGTGAAAAAGCACTCTCGTCAGCCATCACAGGGGTAGACACATGTTGGGTAACATAACGCATTCCAGCAATATCATTGGCTGGTACGGGTTGCTCTATCAGCTCTAATTGCACTCCTGATTGATCCAGCTGTTCAAGGGCGAAAACCGTTTGTTTTGCGGTCCAACCTTGATTGACATCCAACCTGAGCTGCACTTGTTTACCCACTGCCTGATAGATAGCTTTGACACGTTCGATATCCATGTGAATATCTTTACCAATTTTAATCTTAAGAATGTCAAAACCTTGTTGTATCGCACGCTGGGAATCTTGCAACATTTTATCAATGCCATCCACACTGATAGTGACATCTGTCTTAAGTTGCGTGGCTCCTCCTCCTAAAGCTTGATATAAAGGTTTGTCTAACCACTTGCCCCATAAATCATATATAGCAATTTCAACCGCTGCTTTGGCGCTATTGTTGTTTATCATTGAGCCATGAATTCGTTGCAATATTTGATTAATATTTTCAATTTCCATGCCCACAATTTGTGGCTTGATCAGGTGTTCGATGGCATAAATAATTGAACCATGTGTATCACCGGTAATCACCGGGGTTGCAGGTGCCGCCCCATAACCAATTTGCCCGCAAGCGGTTTCAACGAGCACCACAACATCTTCAATATTGTTCACTGTACGCATCGCAGTTTTAAAGGGGGTAATAAGGGGTACCGCCAGTTTAGCGAAACGAATTTGACTAATTTTCATCGATGACCTCATTGTCAGTTGGCTGGATTCAGACGTACACGTTTAATGTTATAAACGCGGTCTAAATAACTGCTATTTGCTGATAGCTGTAACGGTAATAAAGGGGTGACCGATACGCCATTTAAAGTGCCCCGATAAAATTGCCCTTGGGCATCTTTGTACCCTAATCCTTTAACATCATGAATAACATAAGGTTGACCGCCATCTTCACCTATATACATCATGACATGGCCGGGGATGTAAATTAAATCACCCACTTGCATTTGATTCACTACTGGCATTTTACTGGCACTGCTTTGGTCTTTAGTAAAACGATTATTGATAGCGTACTTACCCGCTCCTTGTTGGCCAGAATTACGGGGCATCAACACACCAAATGTTTTATAAATCTCTCCAATAAAGCCGGTACAGTCACGTGCGTCATAATCGTGCCCCCAGCCATAACGCTCACCTAAAAATTTGAATCCTTGGGCGATAATATTTTCACTGGTCATGGGTAAATAACCTTCATGCATATCATGATGCCGTGCAATAAGTGCGTTGCTGAACGTTAAACTTCCATCATCACCTCGAACTGGCAGTGAAACCACATAAGAGGCATAAGGATTTTGGCCATAAATTTGATTCACCATTTTTGTATGAGGCACTAATGGTAAACGTGTTCCCATATCTAATTGCACTTGTGAAACACTTGGCTGATTTGGCACATAATTGGTGGTTACTTTACTTCCGGTCACCACAACAAAAGACTTAGCCTCACGATAGGCAAGAATGTCCTCTCTGTTGCCAATGGCAACTGCTTCCTTAGGGATCCAAGCTAAATAATGGTAATGTTGTGCTAGGTACCACTCTTTGTCTGCGCTTTCATGTAACACGGCCAATGTATCGCCTGGGAACACTCCGGTTTCTTGAAAGCGATCCAAATCGGTATCCATCTGCTGATTGAAAACACGATCATATGTCGGGAATGTACGCATCACAGTACGAGAGACAACCATAGCAAACTGGATATCGTTCACTGGTTTCACGGCATTTTTATTGAGGTTTACAATATATTGGTCAAAATCATCTGAACTTAATTTTTTACCATCTACAAAATATCGGGCACTACTAGGGACTTTACTGATTGATTCGATTTTTTTGAGCAAGGCTTTTTGACTTAACTGCTTAGGAGAATTTAATGGCTCAACAACATGGGAATTATTTGCTATTAGCTGCTGATTAAACTCAATAATCTCACTTGGTTGCATTAACACTTTATGGGGAGTCTTAAGTTTATTTAACCAATGTGCAGGGGCTAAATGAGCGTATTCAACACCAATCACGTCAGATTGCCAGGTCGCAGACTCTTCAGCCGACAACAGAAAACTGCTCAGCGCCATCATACTCACAAAAATATACCTCATTAAAATTTCCTCTAATTTTCATTCTATAATCGTCCACACTTCCTAAGCTACTCACAGCAACACTACTTAGTGTAAACTTGGATTAAGGAGTTGTTTTACAGCCTGATCCAGTAATACCTGCATTTTTAGACCTGCATAATGGACACTTAATTCTTCGTTTCCTGGGTAAGAAGTCTGTGCGCTAATAGTAAATTCTCGGCCGCCTTGATATTCAGGCAAACAAACATGGGCGAGAACAACGTTTTCTCCGGTTCCACGGGTTTCGCTGGGACCCCATCCAATTTTTTGCCAAATTCGCCATTGCCCTTTGGTGGCCTTATCTAAGATGATTTTACTGTTGCTAACAGGCGCATCTGTGATGTTTTTAGCCACTGCATCTAACAACATGCGACTAATGCCTTGTAACATGCCCCCAACTTGATATCGGGGATCACTATGGCCTGTGCCATAAAATAACACTTCAACATCTTTGGATGTTAAATTTGGCATACGTGTTTGTACTACGCGCTCATGACTTGCCAATCTTTTTAACCACTCAGCTTGTGATAATGTTGTCATTGGTTTATTGCCAGTCAATCCACAGTCTTTGCAGCGATAACTTTGATAACCCGGATCATCACTGCTTTGAGTAAGTTCAGGCGCTTTACTCTTTTTATGTGAATCTAAATCAAACCAAATAGAGTCAGAAGGAGAATAAATTTTTGCGCCATAAGCACCACGAAATCGAATACTTTGGTTGTTAAGTTTCAACCATTTATCGTGAAACAGCGCAGTCATGTTATCCCGACCAACAAGATTCAAAAAATATGTGGCTATGGCATTGGAATCACCATTTGCTTTTCCAAAGGGCTCATAACTATGGACACTTGTTATCAAATCAGCCAGATGCACCTCTCCTGCCCGACTATTTGCGCCAACGCCAAACTCGCGCATTGTTGAGACTGCTGCAGAAAATGCCTGAATTTTTGATGAGCTCCAAGGTTCATATAACTCATCATAGGTGCCTTGATTGGCGAGATACCGGAAACCTAATCCAGTGCTGGTTTTTGCAAAATCAATAGCTAACACTCTTCCTAAAGATTTCGGGGCAGTAAAATAATGCCAATCAGAAGCAATATTTCGTTGCCAATGATTACCGTGATAGTCGACTTGTTGCGCTGTTTTATAATCACCTTTAAGTCTGTTTTCACCCACAGGGCAACTAATGTAAGAATGAGTCAAATCGGCTGGCATAGCGGGTTCTGCAGTCATGACATTGGTATAAAATGTTTGAACTGCAATGTCATTCAATACAGTATCAATTTCAGTTGCAACACTGGCTTTCAGCTGTATTGCAAATAAAATAACCGCCCATTTACAGCCAAGGTGTTTCACGTCACATTCCTTTTTTGGCAGCCTTTAACCCGATTTTTATTGCGCAACATCGAAATTCCAATAATCGCTCTGTGGATCTGCACTATGGGTAAAATGCCACCATTCCATTGAATAATCTTTAAAACCATTCTCAAGCATAATTGTTTTCAACTTTAGACGGTTTTCCAATTGAGATTCAGTAATTAAATCTGAGTGGGTATTCGATATGGAATCAAAAAAATCATAAGGCGCCCCCATATCCAGCTCTTTGTATTCACCGTTTTTGTTCAAAGATTCGATTGTTAAATCAATAGTAAAGCCACGACTATGTCCTGATCGCTCTGCTATATAGCCGCCCTTCAGCGCTAACTTTTCTAAATTAGGGTAATAATTCTCTTTAGTCATTTGATCTTTATCGTCATTCACCCAGCGCATAAAATGGTCTACGGCTTTCTCTGGGCGATAACAATCGAAAATCTTCAATCGCATCTGGTTTGCCACTAACTTACTATTTACAACGGCTAAAGCTTTCGCCGCTCTACGTTCAATAATACATAACGGCGCCTTATAGCCATCAACACGCCGCCCCACAAAGTTGTTGTTTGTTGCATAACGAATATCGTAGTTGGCAGTGGTCAAGGTATGATTCAAAATGACAAACTGTTCTGGCATCTTGTTTTCTGCTTGGGCATGTAAAGACACCAACGCAACAAAAGCTATTATATTTTTCATCTTTGCATCCACATGATTATTAATCGAAAATAAATCAACATTGAAATATATAATTCCACATAACGACAAATTTAGGAATTGAATATTACAATATCAGAGAAATAAGCCAAATACTTCCAGAGGTTTAGAAAATTAAATCGGAAACCTATTGCCCTATTCATTCATTTTCTTTTATTAGTGTCCTGAATACCATAGAGGGACAGAAACTATTAGACAAACGATAAAAGAGTATTCGACTCTGCGTTTTTGTTTTCGTTGTCCTTTGGTTTAAATGGCTTGTCCGTTTTGGCTTTCCAGCATTAAAGCTTTATACGCAAGGCGCCGAGCTCTTCGGGCGCCAGAGGCGGTGCACTAAGATTTGTTGGAACAAATCAGCACAGCTTTAGCTGGCCAGAGAAGCAGGTGAACCACATGGAGGTGGTGCATAAAATGTTCCAGACATTTTGTATTCGGGCTAAACAGGTTTGACTATCTTCAGGGTTATTTAAATATCTAGTTTGAATTGCTGATAGATGAACACTTACAGTTTCAGATTGACAATATTTGACAGTTTGGAGCCGACTGGACGGGATTCACTCAGGCACATCCTTGTGCCTGCCCCTTCGGGCGCCAGAGGCGTTGCTAATCGTTCCTGACGATTAGTCGAACCGCGGGGCTTCTCATCCCTCAAATTGATTTTGATGATAAATTTTAGGCAATAAAAAACCCGCAGCT
>TARA_R110000751_G_scaffold307830_1_pt1 | contig 89996 bp, 74 predicted proteins | sample TARA_R110000751 | Tara Oceans TARA_R110000751 (sample SAMEA4398001) | marine metagenome | biome: Polar Biome; feature: [MES] marine water layer (ENVO:01000295) within the mesopelagic zone...; material: water (ENVO:00002006), including particulate matter (ENVO:01000060) such... | reverse complement strand
GCCAAAGGCTAAAAATTAGCTATTGACGCCATAGTCTCTTGTTATGTTTTTACTACTTATAACTTGGCGGCTTGCCTTTAATTAGATTAACTAAGAACAAAGGTAACCTATCTAATAGTTGGCCAGAAATATATCCTTTGATACACACTGGAACAATCGTAAGTAAAATAATTATAGTAAAGACAATCTGTGGAATAACATCTCCAGAGTAATCGATAAACACTAAGGATGACATTAGAAATACGCTTATAATTAACCCTAAAACTCTATACAGCGGGTTCATTTTTATATTTGGTTCCATGATATTTTAACTCCATAATATGACGAAAAAACCTAACGCTTAATATCGAGCACGTCGTATATATAACTTCTCGATTTGATTTTTGTTGTCGTCGTTTTCTGGCCTTACCCTTTGATTTTATTATATATTTTTTATTGTTTCAGTAACAAAATAACAACGAGTTGCCAAGCAAAAGGATACATAGGTTTAACGAGATTTTCTGCTTCCTATTAAAAACCATGTGAAAAATATTTTCCATTGTTAAATTAATACCTTAGCCTATTTGTGAAAAACAAAGCGAGAATGAAAGGGGTAATATAGCAGGAAACGAATTAGGCATTATTTATTAAATTTCATTATGCCTGAGTCTATACAGTTGATTTGTAGTCCGTATCATTAAAGTGTTTTAGGATTAAAAATGTGTTGCAGCGGTCTGTTGAAGCGAGAAACTGAAATGTGAGGTTGAATTTCCTGTATTGGTAATTCAACCTCGTACTCTATTTCGATTAGAATCTATGGCGTCTTCTTTGCGAATAAAATAATCCCATTACTAATGGTAATACCAACAACAACAGGTTAGGTTCAGATACCCTCATTACTTGACCTCGAATTTCACCGCTGGGCGAAAAGTCTGTATGAATATTGATATACCACAGGCCAGCAAGTAAATCCGTAGCCTGAGCCGCGCTAATAGTGGCGCTGCCTGAGGTTGGATTAGAAACAATTGGTATGGTTACTTGCACACCGGCATTTTGGTTAAACAGTGCCGCTCCATGAAAGTGTGCCGCTGTAACATTTCCTAATAAGCCCGACCAGCTTATATCCCAGGAAAACTCGTTGCTTACATCATCATAGAGCATGGATGCTATGCCGGTACCCAAACTACCCGATCCAGCCCCTGCATTTGCTTGCGCTCCGTCAAGGTTGGATGTGAGGTTGATAATAGTAGCTTGAGTGGACAGTGAAATAGTGAAGGCCACTAGGGCAAAAAAGGGTGTGAATAATTTACATTTCATTTGCGGTTTTCCTCATTAGTTATTTTAAACTGCCCCGAAATGCGTTCTGTCATTCCTGAGGTAAGGACTTCCTCTTAGAAAAAACCTACACCACACGTTCTTAGGATTTATAAAGTGGAAGAGACATCTGACTACAGATTTATACCAAGCAATAATTGCACCTATAAATAATATCTAAGGATTACAGCCATTTACTTTTTTTGGATAATTAAAAAATTTGAATGTGTAAAAGAAACCGACGGTCTGCATTCGCATTGAGTGGCATTTTATTATTACAAAATAATGCTACATGTATCGCTCAATGGGACAAAAGAGGAAGCAGAATTGTCTGGTTGTTTTTAGTCTCGAGGCTGCCATCCTCTTAATTTTTTGCAACATCAACAACTGGCACCGCGCCGACTGTTAAATTCGATTGTGTTTCGATAATTTATCGTCTCGGATAACGTTTAAGACATTATTTGTTTCAAAAAACGTTTCAAGGCTGCAGGTTTTATAGGTTTAGGTAAATAATGTAAATCTGCATCTATGGCTTGGTTGCGAACTTCTTCTGTTCTGTCAGCGCTGCTTAAGACGCCAGGTACATTTACCTGCCAATTTTTTCGCAATACTTGTGCGGCTTGGATGCCAGTCGCCCCATTATCTAAATGATAATCGAGAAACAGCATATCTGGGCATGTTGTGCAGCTGGTTAATGCATCTTCTACATTATTAAAGGCGCAGACAGTGGCTCCCCAGCTTTGGAACAAGTGAGTAACCGCTTGTATTGTATTAACGTCGTTTTCAATGATAACTATGACTTTATTCTGAAGTAAAACAGATGAATCAGCAGTGGGTTTAGTTTGTAGTAATTCAGTGCTAGAAATTCGCAACCCTTTAGGCACGGTAACTTCAAAACAACTCCCATGGTTTAGTGAAGACGTTAGATTAATAGTATGCTGAAGTAGGGCACTGATACGTTCTACTATGGTTAGACCCAAACCTAAGCCCTGATTATTATTTTGTTTGTCTAATTGGTTAAATTCTTTAAAAATTTCTTTTTGTTGATCTTGGGCAATGCCTTTACCAGTGTCATACACTCTAATTTTTATATATTGTTTTTGCCTTTTGGCGACAACTAATATTTTGCCAGACTCGGTATAACGAACGGCGTTAGATATTAAGTTTTGTAACACCCTTCTCAATAACTTTTTGTCAGAGGAGACACAAGCTGAACAGGGCACATATCTTAGTTGTATGCCCTTTCGCTGTGCCAAAATAGTGAACTCCTGAACTAAGGGGGTTAACAACTCGCTCAGTTTAAAGTTCTGAATGTTAGTGGTTAAAATACCTGAGTCTAACCTTGTCATATCCAATAGTGTCGATAATAGTTCTTCGGCATTATTAAGAGACTGGATTAAATTATGACTCATGTCTGCGATGTCTTGATTGGGCGCTTTTTCTTTAATCAGTGACGCAAATAAGCTCGCTGCATTAAAAGGTTGCATTAAATCATGACCGGCGGCTGCCAAAAATTTGCTTTTACTGTCATTGGCTTTTTCGGCTTCTTGTCTGGCTCCGTCAAGGGCAATGTTAGCCGTTTCCAATTGTGCCGTGCGTTCCGCGACGCGGCTTTCTAAGTGTTGTTTAGATTGCTGTAATTGCTGTTGAATATTGATGTAGTCGGTAATATCGCTATAAGTAGTCACAAAGCCACCACCAGGAAGAGGGCTGCCGTTCACTTCAATAGTTTGCCCATTTTCTTGTTCGCGCACAAATTTGTAATGACTTCCGATACGCATGTATTGCATACGTTTTTCAATTTCAGAGTCTATTTTTGCCTTCTGACCAAATAGCCCTCTGTGGGCGTTAAACAGTAATAAGTCCTTAATTGGTATGCCGACTTGAATTAAGCTGGCGGGGTAATCGAATAACTCAATATATCGTTGATTCCAAGCCAAAAGAGACAAATTTACATCGACTACACATATGCCTTGGTGAATATGTTGCACCGAGGATTGCAAGACTTCATGATTAAAGTGGAAGGTGTGGCTCGCTTCTTCAACGAGCTCGACTAACTCTTCTATGGCGACATCTTTTTTCTCGGCAATGGCAGACAGTAAAATTCTGGCACTCACATTACCCACTTGATTGGCTATCTCGTTTTCTATACTGGCTAATAATTTAGGACTTGCGTAGGCAGATGACTGCTCGATTGGCAGATTATTCAGTAAAAATTGATGCCGTTCTTTGTCTAATACTTTTTCTGTAACCGCAAGCAGTTTAGATATTTTAGTGGCCTGGTTTAACGTTGAAAAGGCATGTTCTTCTTGCCCGCCTATTTGCAGCTCTTTACTGGCGGGTAAAATCAAACTAAACAATACAAAACAAAAGGTATTAACCAATAAACTCAACACAAAGCCTGAGGCGAGTTGTAAATCATTGGGAGGGGGATCAAAGTAATAACTGGCGGTTATACTTGGCCAAAGTAACCAATATGCCCAACAGACAGCCCCCGAAACTAAAGCAATCATGGCGGCTGTTTTATTGCGTTTTTTCCAATATAAACCACCAATAATAATGGGGAGTGTTTGTGACAGTAACGCAATTGCGATTATGCCACTTTTTACTAAAGGCGCGGTTTGACTGATATCCAAGTGATACAAATAAGCGATACCCATCACCACCACAACAGTTGCTCGGCGGGTAAATAACACGGCTTTGGGGGTGAGATTATGTTTTTGTAATCGTTGTAGCTGAATTTTTAGGCGCAATGGCGTTACTAAGTTGTTGGAAATCATGATCCCCATGGCGAGTGTTGCCACTATCACCATACTGGTGGCCGCTGATAAACCGCCAATAAAAGAGATTAGCGCCACAGCAGTGCTACCTCCTTCCATTGGTAATGCCAGTGCATAGATATCAGTATTAACTAGGGTTGTTTCGTCAAACACTATGTGTCCGGCAATACCTATTGGTAGAATAAACACTGTCATTAGGCATAAATATAATGGGAACAGCCAGCGGGCAGTTCTTAGCTCTTCGCTACCATTATTTTCAACAAAGTTAATATGAAACTGGCGGGGTAAACAGAACATTGAACATACCCCTAATAACATGTGGCTTAGGTATACCCAAATAGCGGAGTCAGACTGGATGATTTGTTGGCTTTTAGGATGTAATTGCGCTTGACCGAATAAGTCTAAAACGCCGTTAAACATCACATAACAAACGTATATACCCACAATGAGTAAAGCGATGAGCTTAACCAAAGAAGCAAATGCAATTGTCAGCATTAATCCAGGATGTTTGTCGCTGGCACTGAGAGACTGGGTACCAAACAAAATCGCAAAAAGAGCCATTAAAATCGCAACATAGGCACCAACATTGCCACTCCAGCTTACGTCTATACCCACTAATATCGCAACACTTTGACTCACTGAATCAAGTTGTAATGCGATATAAGGGATCACCCCAATTAGACACAAAACAGTGACTAAGGCTGCAAGTAGATAAGATTTCTCAAAGCGTAAACTGATAAAATCGGCTAAAGAGCTGACTTGGTGCTGGTGGCACAACAAACTGATTTTACGTAATACTGGATGCGCAAATAAAAAGACTAAGATCACACCTAAATAGGTTGGAACAAATGCCCATCCGTACTGAGTGGCTTGGGTTGTGGTGCCAAAAAATGCCCACGAGGTACAATGCACACCTAAGGCTAAACTGTAGATAAAGGGGTGTTGTTGTTGGCCTTTATAACGTTTGTCGGCCCAAAACGCTAAGGCAAATAACACTAATAAGTAACAGAGTACTAATGCGGAAACTGTCCAGACATTGATCATGTGTTTGTTAAAATTAATCGATAATTCAGTACTTTACCCTTAGTTAAAGAAATATGAAAGGTCACTTCTTAGACATTTCTGAATGGTTATTGTTGTTAAATCAAAAAAACATCAATTAAAAACCCTTGAAGCTAATAAATATAGCCCCATTAACAGTGGCAGTTGAAAAATTGCGTAAAGAGTATACGGAGCTAAGCATGTCAAAAGAACAAACGACCCAGCACGATGAAGAATTAGAAGCTGGTATTGAAGGTCAGCAACAAGAAACCGAGCAACAAGACCCTGAACAAGAAGTGGTCGAGTTGTCTGAAGATCAGCAACGTATTGTTGAATTAGAAGCGGCGGTTATTGCAGCTGAAACTAAACTTGCTGACCAAAAAGATTCAGTCATGCGCGCTATAGCGGATGCTGATAACGCTCGTAAACGTGCGCAAGGTGAAATCGACAAAGCTCGCAAATTTGCGTTAGAAAAATTTGCCGGTGAATTATTGCCAGTAGCCGACAACTTAGAGCGTGCTTTACAGGTAGCTAATCCAGAAGATGAAGCTATAAAACCAATTGTTGATGGCGTCGAATTAACACTTAAGTCGTTTATCAGCACAATTGAAAAATTTGGAATGACAGTGATTGACCCACAAGGTCAACCTTTTAATCCAGAACAACATCAAGCTATGTCGATGCAAGAAAACGCAGAGTTGCCAGCTAATACAGTGATGGCAGTGATGCAAAAAGGGTATGAGATCAATGGTCGTTTGTTACGTCCCGCCATGGTTATGGTGACTAGAGCGCCAGAAGGCGGTGTAGATACTCAAGCTTAATGACTGTTGCTTATTTAGAAGTGCAGAATTAGCAAAAATAATTACAGTTTTGTGATGGTTTATTTTCAATAAGATGTTGAAAATCTAAATAATAACCCCACAAAGTGTACAAGCTTTTAAGAACAATTTTTTGGAGACAAACTAATGGGTAGAATCATTGGAATCGATTTAGGTACTACTAACTCTTGTATAGCAGTATTAGATGGCGACAAAGCCAAAGTATTAGAAAATGCAGAAGGGGATCGTACTACTCCTTCGATCATCGCTTACACAAATGATGGTGAAATTTTAGTTGGACAACCAGCTAAGCGCCAAGCGGTGACTAACCCACAAAATACCTTATTCGCAATAAAGCGTTTAATTGGTCGTCGTTGGGAAGATAAAGAAGTGCAACGCGATATCGACATCATGCCTTTCAAAATTGTTAAAGCTGACAATGGTGATGCATGGGTTGAAGCCAAGGGCGAAAAAATGGCACCGCCGCAGATTTCTGCTGAAGTGTTGAAAAAGATGAAGAAAACTGCCGAAGATTACTTAGGTGAAGAAGTCACAGCTGCGGTTATCACTGTACCTGCTTACTTTAACGATTCGCAACGTCAAGCAACGAAAGATGCTGGTCGAATTGCTGGACTTGAAGTAAAACGTATTATCAACGAGCCTACAGCTGCTGCACTTGCTTACGGCATGGACAAGAAAAAAGGCGACAGTGTTGTAGCCGTATACGACTTAGGTGGTGGTACATTTGATATCTCTATCATCGAAATTGATGAAGCTGATGGCGAGCACACCTTTGAAGTATTAGCGACTAACGGTGACACGCACTTAGGTGGTGAAGATTTTGATAACCAAGTCATTAACTACTTAGTAGATGAGTTTAAGAAAGACTCAGGTATGGACTTGCGTAAAGATCCTCTTGCGATGCAGCGTTTAAAAGAAGCCGGTGAAAAAGCCAAGATTGAATTGTCTTCTGCACAGCAAACTGAAGTGAACTTACCATACATCACTGCTGATGCGTCTGGTCCTAAGCACCTTACTATTAAATTGACCCGTGCAAAACTTGAATCATTGGTTGAGTCAATGGTTAAGGCAACACTAGAGCCACTTAAAAAAGCGTTAGCTGATGCCGATTTATCTGTTGGTGATATCAACGATATTATTTTGGTAGGTGGTCAAACACGTATGCCTTTAGTTCAGAAATATGTCACTGAATTTTTTGGTAAAGAGCCACGTAAAGATGTTAACCCTGATGAAGCAGTAGCTGTAGGCGCAGCGATTCAAGGTGGCGTATTGTCTGGTGATGTGAAAGACGTATTGTTACTTGACGTAACACCGCTTTCTTTAGGAATCGAAACTATGGGTGGTGTTATGACTACTCTAATCGAGAAAAACACTACTGTACCTACTAAGAAGTCTCAAACTTTCTCTACAGCAGAAGACAACCAGTCTGCGGTAACGATTCACTGTCTGCAAGGTGAGCGTAAACAAGCTTCGGGTAACAAATCTTTAGGTCAATTTAACCTAGAAGGTATTCGTGCTGCACAACGTGGTGCACCGCAAATCGAAGTGACCTTTGATATTGATGCTGATGGTATTTTACATGTATCAGCGAAAGATAAAGATACAGGTAAAGAACAAAAAATCACCATCAAAGCCTCTTCAGGTTTGACTGATGAAGAAGTAGAACAAATGGTTCAAGATGCTGAAGCAAATAAAGATGCTGATGTGAAATTTGAAGAACTTGTTCAAGCTCGTAACCAGGCTGATGGCTTGATTCACGGTACACGTAAGCAAGTTGAAGAAGCAGGCGATGCGTTAAGTGAAGAAGACAAAACTGAAATTGAAACCGCTGTAGTTGCTCTTGAAGGGGCAGTGAAAGAAGGTGACAAAGAAGCGATTGAAGCTAAAACTCAGGAGCTTATTCAAGCGTCTGCCAAGTTAATGGAAGTGGCTCAAGCTAAAGCTGCCTCTGAAGGCGCAGCTCAAGGTGGCCCAGAAGCAACTGATGCAGGTGCTAAATCACAAGATGATGATGTAGTAGATGCTGAGTTTGAAGAAGTAAAAGAAGACGAAAAGAAATAATTTTTTCGACTTAAAAGGCTGACTCCATAGTGAGTTGGCCTAGCTCGGCGCAACAGTGAATTCTGGGTGCGCCTTGTTTGTATTAAAAGCTAGTCATTTTATGGCTATGGCAAAATAAGAACTAGATACCGCAGGATAACGAATCGAGATGTCGAAGCGAGATTATTATGAAGTGTTGGGAGTGGACAAAAGTGCCACCGAACGCGAGATAAAAAAGGCTTATAAGCGCCTAGCGATGAAATACCACCCAGATAGAACTCAGGGTGATAAAGCTATGGAAGAAAAATTTAAAGAAGTGCAAGAAGCACACGAAATGCTTACCGATTCGCAGAAACGTGCTGCTTATGATCAATACGGTCATGCTGGAGTTGACCCAAATCGCGGCGGCGGTGGACATGGCGGAGATTTCGGCGATATATTTGGTGACGTATTTGGCGATATTTTTGGTGGTGGACGAGGAGGCGGTGGTCGTCAATCTCGAGCGCGTCAAGGTTCGGATCTACGTTACAACTTAGAGCTTTCTCTTGAAGAAGCAGTAAAAGGCAAAAGTGTCGAAATTCGTGTGCCTACACTAGTAGGTTGTGAGCCTTGTGACGGTTCTGGCGCGAAAAAGGGCTCAAGCCCAACTACTTGCCCAACCTGTCATGGTCAAGGCCAAGTGCAAATGCGCCAAGGTTTCTTTGCTGTACAGCAAACCTGTCCAACTTGTTCTGGCAGAGGCAAGATCATCTCTGATCCTTGTAAAGCTTGTCATGGTCAAGGCCGCGTAGAAAAAACCAAAACATTGTCGGTTAAAGTACCAGCCGGTGTGGATACGGGGGACAGAATTCGTCTATCTGGAGAAGGCGAAGCCGGTGAAATGGGCGCGCCAGCAGGCGACTTATATGTACAAGTTCATGTTCGTGACCACAAAATCTTTACCCGCGAAGGTAACAACCTATACTGTGAAGTACCTTTAAGCTTCACGAGAGCGGCGTTAGGCGGTGAGATTGAAGTGCCTACCTTAGAAGGCAAGGTTAAGTTAAAAGTCACAGCAGAAACCCAAACCGGTAAAATGTTCCGTTTGCGTAATAAAGGTGTTAAGTCTGTGCGCAGTGGCAGTGTTGGCGACCTAATTTGTAAAGTGGTCATTGAAACACCTGTTAACTTAAGTGCCCGTCAAAAAGAGTTGTTAGATGAATTGGAAAATTCTATGGGAACAGGTAAAGACGTTGCCAAAAATCGCCCCAAAGAAAGTGGTTTCTTTGACGGTGTGAAGAAGTTTTTTGATGATTTAACAAATTAATTTAGTAATATTAATTGATTCTAAAGCCGCTATTTTTAGCGGCTTTTTTATTACTACATCCAAGACTTTTGACTGGACTCTACCTGATAAAGTCCTTGGTCAATTAAGCCATAGGCTAATTCTTCACTGATCATAGGCACCTTTAATGAGCCAGAGGCGAGTATAAATTTTACTGAAGCTAATTGCCGTCTTTTCATGAGTAAGTTTTGTTGGAACTGAATTTGCTGGAGTTTATAGGTAGGAAAACAATAATAATCGACACCAATTAACCCTTTTCTTAGATAGACAAAACCTTTGTCTCTAGCAATACCCCAACGTTTCCAGCGTAACACCACTAACCCGCAAAGCCCTAGAAATACTGTACTTGCCAGCACTGCCAACATTAGTTTGTCATTTATAACAGTGACGCTTGTAACGATTAACCACAGCGGCATTAAGATATAAACAATATTGCGAAAAATAAAACGTTTACTAATGGCGGTAAACGCATTTTTGGAAACTAAAGTGTTCAGGGCGTTACCGGGGTATGCATCATCAATCAAGGTTTGGCATTCATGAGGTTTAATAGAAGGCACAATAATTTTGCTGCTGGATGCCGAAGAATTAAGATTTTTGGAAAAAGAGTTACTTTGTTCAAAATTAAGATTAATTCGTTTAAGCAATACGTCTAACCAGTCTTGTTTTTGCACCACCATTTGTAAACGACTTAAACTCATGCTGACTTCGTGCTTGGTGAATAAACCACTGCGTCTTATGTATTTGTCGTCCTGTTTACTCAGGGTATAGCCATAAAAACTAATGATTGCACCTATTACCGAAAAGCTCACTAATAGCAACATGATCAACATTGTCAGTGACAGGGCATATAAAGCCACTTCAAGTAGCGAATGGGTTTGTAAACTAAAGAGTTCTGTTAAATTAATTCCTAAGTCTGTTAACCATTCACCAACCGAGTCGACTATTTTGTTATAGAAAGGGGCTAAACCTCCAAGAAAGATCCAAATTCTATTACTGGTAATGCCATGGATGACTAAATCAGATAGATGCCGGCGGTTCAGCACTATTTCTTGCTGAGACTGACTATTGGCTGATTCGCTTTGTAACTCACTTGGCTCAGCTGAAGTGTTTTCTTGATTGATGTCTACCTTATTGTGCTGTGATTGGCTTTGAATTCGTGTTTTTAATTGTTGCGCAAAATCGAGTTTTATCGCTACCAATTTTGCCTCATTTTTAGCCGAGCCAGCGGTATCTAACTGCAGGCAAGCATGTCCGCTAAAACGATAATAAATTGGTTGTTCTATTTTGACATTTTGTACCCGGGAGAAGGGTAGGTTTAAGTGTTTTTTACTGAAGATACCTGAGCGGATCTCGATATTATCGTCAGTTAATCGATAGCGATACACTTTAAAACTTACAAAGGCAAAGAGTATGAGTAGTACAAAAGCCAATAAAATGGCAGGTAACCAAATAAAAGGGCGTTCTAGCACACTATTATAACTCACCACTATTGCAGGAATGAGATAGATAATATTGCTAAAGAGGTGTTTGAATACACTTACCCCAAAATATAAAATCGCTACTGGTGATAAAACTTGCCATTGGTCTAGATTGTGGGATTGATCCATGGCTTTAATGTTTTTGATGGACGATGTATCAGCCTGATTATCCATGTTTGACCACATCTCTATGCTGCAATATAAATTGACGGAGTTGTTGTGCTTTCTCAACGGGTAAACCGGGGATTTCGAAAGTATGCATCTCGCCGCCAGCACTAAATACTTGTAACCTTGCTAAACCCACTTTACGTTCGAAGGGGCCGCGCTTCAGTTCGATATGTTGAATTCGGGTAATAGGTTGACTCACTACTTTTCGAAAAAATAGGCCACTTGTATAATGTAAGTCTAGCTCTCTAAGGGTATAGGATTTAACGTGATCCCGAGCGTGCGTAAACCAAGTGAGTAATAAGCCTAAAAATGCAACAGCCCAAATAAAGTAAGGTAAAAAACTATGTAACCCTTGGGGTAACGCAACAAAAGGTTGGAAATATACAACCAAAACAATCACACAAATGACCAAGGTAACGCTTAAGTTTATTAAACGATTTAACGGCGCATATTTTTCGGATAGTGAATTGTGCTCTAAATTTAATATGGTAGGTAATTGATCAGTAGCGACTATGGGGTTGCTGAAATTACTTTCTGGCATGAGTAATCCATAAAATAGTGATAAAAATGATGGTATTAATGTTAATACTATCCGACTTTAATCATTAGTGCTGCTTTCCTTATGCAAAGCTGAGGTTAGTTATATAAAAAAGTTAGCTTTTCCTTTACTGCATCAAACACATAATTCAGGCACAATCCCTTCATAAATCACCAATTAAAAATGACTAAAACACAATGAGTAATATTGCTATTTTCGGTGCCAACGGCCGTATGGGTAGAGTCTTGATAGAAGCTATCGAATTAAGTGCGGACGATAAATTGACTGCAGCCGGTGTGCGAGCAACCTCTTCTCTGGTGGGAATAGATGTAGGGGAACTTGCAGGCATAGGCAAAAAAGGCTTATTAGTGTGTGACGACTTATCGACAAAAATCGAACAAATAGAAGTGTTGATTGATTTTACCTTGCCTAGTGCGCTTGCAGATAATCTGGCTTTTTGTGTCGCCCACAAGAAACCAATCATAATTGGTACTACTGGCTTAAATACGGAACAAAAGTTGCTGTTAGACTCTGCTGCTAAACTGATCCCTATTGTTTTTGCAGCTAACTATAGTGTGGGCGTTAATTTAATGCTGAATTTAGTTAGAAAGGCTGCCGCTGTAATGGCTGAAACGGCGGATATTGAGATATTAGAAGCACACCATAGGTTCAAGAAAGATGCACCTTCAGGTACCGCAATGGCAATTGGTGAAGCGATTGCCGATGAAATCGGTAGAGATTTATCTGAATGTGCCGTTTATGGTAGAGAAGGCGAAACGGGTGAACGAAATCAGCAAACTATAGGGTTTGCCACCGTAAGGGCAGGGGATGTTGTTGGTGAACATACCGCATTGTTTGCGGATATAGGTGAAAGGTTAGAAATTACCCACAAGGCTTCAAGCCGATTAACCTTTGCTAAAGGGGCAGTCAAAGCCGCCAGCTGGATTATTAATCAACCTGCAGGTTTGTATGACATGGAAGATGTACTAGGCTTTAAATAACGCTAGTTTATGATTTGGGAATTGCTGCTTTTAGCCCTTATGTATAAAAAGTATGGTTAAACGGTTATTTATGCATTTTATGTAATTGTGAATAGACCTGAAACGCCCTTGTATGTATAATATTGCGAATTTGCCAAAATTCAGTGAGGTCACTTAGATTTCACTTTTTTATAAATTGCAAATTGACTAAATGTTCATGTAAATCATATGTTTATATGAATGTCTTGGGACTCTGTTTATTGTTTTTAAACGGTCAGAGTCCTAGATTAAAACCGTTTAATATCCTGGAGGTTGATTTGGCTAATTCTGCCCTTTTAGTACTTGAAGATGGCTCTGTCTTTAAAGGTACTGCAATTGGAGCTTCTGGTGTGTCGGTTGGCGAGGTAGTGTTTAATACCTCAATGACAGGATATCAGGAAATTCTAACTGACCCTTCTTATGCAGAACAAATTGTCACTCTTACTTACCCGCATATTGGTAATACGGGGATAAATTCTGAAGATTGTGAATCCAATAAAATTTGGGCCAAAGGCCTAATTATTCGTGACTTACCCTTGATCGTAAGTAATTTCCGCAGTGAACAAAGTCTGTCTGATTATTTAGAAGAAAATAACATTCTAGGTATTGCAGATATAGATACCCGCAGATTAACTCGCATTTTGCGTGATAAAGGTGCACAAAATGGTTGCATCATAGCCAGTAACACTCTTGATGATATTCCATTAGATGAAGCTAGCGCATTAGCTAAGGCCCAAGCATTTTCAGGACTTAAAGGTTTGGATTTAGCTAAAGAAGTGACCTGTGATGAGTCTTATCAGTGGACCGACGGTAGTTGGGAATTGGGTAATGGCTTCCAAGGCGCATTAGAAAACCCTAAGTTTCACGTGGTTGCCTATGATTTTGGTGTGAAACGCAATATTTTACGTATGTTAGCTGACCGTGGTTGTAAGTTGACTGTGGTACCAGCCAAAACGACAGCAGATGAGGTGTTAGCCTTAAAACCTGATGGGGTGTTTTTATCAAATGGTCCGGGTGATCCTGAACCTTGTGATTATGCAGTTACAGCGATTAAACAATTATTAGAGACGTCCATTCCTATCTTTGGTATTTGTTTAGGACATCAGTTATTAGCACTCGCTAGTGGCGCAAAAACCGTCAAAATGAAATTTGGTCATCACGGTGCTAACCATCCTGTTAAGGATATCAAAGGTAAGCGCGTTATGATTACCAGTCAGAACCATGGGTTTGCAGTAGATGAAAGTAATTTACCGAATACTTTAGAAGTGACTCATGTGTCATTATTCGATAAATCTTTACAAGGTATTCATCGTACAGACAAACCAGCATTCAGTTTCCAAGGGCACCCTGAAGCTAGCCCAGGTCCACATGATGCTGCGCCATTGTTTGATCATTTTATAGCGTTGATGCAGCAGAGCCAATAAAGCACGCACCATTTAAAGTACAAGAATTAGTAGAGTAATTAAAGACATGCCAAAACGTACCGACATAAAAAGCATCTTGATTTTAGGCGCAGGCCCCATAGTAATAGGCCAAGCTTGTGAATTCGACTATTCAGGTGCACAAGCTTGTAAAGCTTTGCGCGAAGAGGGTTACCGGGTAATTTTGGTTAACTCAAATCCTGCTACCATCATGACTGATCCAGAAATGGCCGATGCCACTTATATCGAGCCAATCCACTGGGAAGTAGTGAAAAAGATCATTGAGAAAGAACGTCCCGATGCGGTATTACCCACTATGGGTGGACAAACTGCCTTGAACTGCGCCCTTGATTTGAATAAGTACGGCGTGCTTGAAGAGTTTGGCGTTGAAATGATCGGAGCAACGGCCGATGCCATTGATAAAGCAGAAGACCGTGAACGTTTTGACAAAGCCATGAAATCCATTGGGTTATCTTGTCCTCATGCAGAAATTGCCCACACTATTGAACAAGCATTTGATGTCAGTTCTCGAATTGGCTTTCCTTGTATTATTCGTCCGTCGTTCACTATGGGCGGTTCTGGCGGTGGTATTGCGTACAATAAACAAGAATTTGAAGAAATATGCCGTCGCGGCTTAGATTTGTCGCCAACCAGTGAGTTATTGATTGATGAATCGCTTATAGGCTGGAAAGAATACGAAATGGAAGTGGTCAGAGACAAAGCTGACAACTGTATTATTGTTTGTACCATAGAAAATATTGATCCTATGGGGGTGCATACCGGTGACTCGATTACTGTTGCGCCCGCCCAAACCTTAACAGACAAAGAATTCCAAATCATGCGTAACGCGGCTATTGCGGTATTGCGTGAAATTGGTGTTGAAACTGGCGGTTCAAACGTGCAGTTCGGCGTGGATCCAAAAACTGGCCGTTTAGTGATTATTGAGATGAACCCTAGGGTATCGCGCTCTTCTGCATTGGCTTCAAAAGCAACGGGTTTCCCAATTGCTAAAGTGGCAGCTAAATTAGCTGTGGGTTATACCCTAGATGAATTAGCCAATGACATTACTGGTGGATTAACGCCTGCGTCGTTTGAGCCTACTATCGATTATGTGGTCACAAAAATACCACGCTTCAATTTTGAAAAATTTGAAGGCGCCAACGACCGTTTAACTACTCAAATGAAATCTGTTGGTGAAGTGATGGCCATTGGTCGTAACCAACAAGAGTCACTACAAAAAGCGTTGCGCGGACTAGAAGTGGGCGTGAATGGTCTCGATTCCATTATTGATATAAATGGGCCAGATGCAAAAGTCACTATTATTCGTGAACTACGTGAACCGGGTGCTGAACGTATTTGGTACATTGGTGATGCGATGCGTATGGGTATGTCAGTAGACGAAATATTTGATTTAACCAATATCGACAGATGGTATTTAGTTCAGATTGAAGAATTGATCATTCTTGAACAACAGATACATGAGTCTGGCCTGTCTGCAATTGATCATGATTTGATGAAAACCCTTAAACGTAAAGGTTTTGCAGATTCTAGAATTGCTGAATTAACTGGCGTAGATGAATCCGATGTGCGTGAAGTACGCCGCGACTTTGATATTCACCCCGTTTACAAACGTGTAGATACTTGTGCCGCTGAGTTTTCTTCAGACACTGCCTATATGTATTCTACTTACGATGAAGAGTGTGAAGCTAACCCCACTGATAATGACAAAATCATGGTGTTAGGCGGTGGTCCCAACCGCATAGGCCAAGGTATTGAGTTTGATTATTGCTGTGTCCATGCCGCCCTTGCGTTGCGAGAAGATGGTTACGAAACCATTATGGTTAACTGTAACCCTGAAACTGTCTCTACGGATTACGATACCTCAGACCGTTTGTATTTTGAGTCTGTGACCTTAGAAGATGTGTTAGAAATTGTACGCATCGAAAAACCTAAAGGTGTGATTGTGCAATATGGTGGGCAAACTCCACTTAAATTAGCACGGGAATTAGAAGCGGCCGGTGTACCTATTATAGGTACGTCACCTGATGCTATTGATAAAGCAGAAGATCGCGAACGTTTCCAAAAGATGGTGAATAAGCTTAATCTTAAGCAACCTGCTAACGCGACTGTTAGAAATCTAGAAGAAGCCTTAGTAGCAGCCGATAAAATTGGTTTCCCATTGGTTGTGCGCCCCTCTTATGTATTAGGTGGCCGTGCTATGGAAATTGTATATGACATCAACGACCTGAAACGTTACTTAAACAATGCTGTTAAAGTATCCAATGACTCACCTGTACTGTTAGACCGATTCTTAGACGATGCCATAGAAGTGGATGTTGATGCGATTTGTGATGGCACAGATGTTGTGATTGGTGGCATTATGGAACATATCGAACAAGCAGGGGTACACTCTGGTGATTCGGCTTGTTCTTTACCGCCTTATTCTCTTAGCCAAGATGTACAAGATGTGATGCGCAAGCAAGTCAAAGCTATGGCATTAGAATTAGGTGTTGTTGGTTTAATGAATACCCAGTTTGCAGTTAAAGATGGTCAGGTGTATTTGATTGAAGTGAATCCTCGTGCTGCTAGAACAGTACCTTTTGTCTCAAAAGCCACGGGTATGCCTCTTGCCAAAATTGGCGCGAGAGCGATGGCCGGTCAATCTTTAGCCTCACAAGGTATTACCAAGGAAATCATCCCGCCGTTTTATTCGGTTAAAGAAGTGGTGTTGCCTTTTGCTAAATTCCAAGGTGTGGATCCATTACTAGGACCAGAAATGCGCTCTACCGGTGAAGTGATGGGCGTGGGTGAAAACTTTGAAGAAGCTTACGCAAAAGCAAATTTAGGTGCTAGTCAACCTATTCCTGTAGGTGGTAAAGCGTTATTATCAGTTCGTTTAAACGATAAAAATCGTGTAATAGAACTAGGTCAAACCATGGTATCTAAGGGATTTACTTTAGAAGCCACTAAAGGTACTGCGACTGTATTGAATAATGCCGGTGTTGAATGTAGCGTTGTTAATAAACTCAGCGAAGGTCGTCCAAATATTGTGGATGCCATTAAAAACGGTGAATATTGCTACATTGTAAATACCACTGAAGGTCGTCAAGCGATTGATGATTCTGTGTATATTCGTAAAGAAGCGCTTTTAAATAAAGTGGCTTATACCACTACCATGAATGCAGCGTTTGCTACTGTTAATGCCAATAAAGCCGATGACAGAGCACGAGTAACTTCAGTTCAGGAGTTACATACTCGCATTCACTAAGGTCAACAATTAAAGGGGTAAACAACGCAGTTGTTTGTCCCTTAGTTGAAATGTTGTATTTAGTACCCATTAAATTGAATTAAATAACAAAAATAAGAGAGTTGTTGATATGACGTTATATCCAATGACAGCCCAAGGTGCAGAAATGCTCCGAGAAGAGTTGAAGCATTTAAAATCGGTCAAAAGACCACAAATTGTAAAGTCGATTGCCGAAGCAAGAGAGCATGGCGATTTGAAAGAAAACGCCGAATATCATGCTGCCCGTGAGCAGCAAAGTTTTTGTGAAGGGCGTATTCAGGATATTGAAGGCAAGCTGTCTAATATTCAGATTATTGACGTCACCAAAATGACAAATAATGGCAAAGTCATTTTTGGCACCACAGTGACTATTATTAATTTGGAAACTGATGAAGAAACTACTTACAAAATAGTCGGCCAAGACGAAGCAGATATTAAGAATAACTTGATTTCTGTTGGGTCACCTATTGCCAGAGGCTTGATTGGTAAATCTTTAGATGACGTAGTTAATATCCAAACACCTAAAGGTACCATTGAGTTTGAGATCATTGCAGTAGAATATATCTAGTTGTGTAGACTCATTCAAAGGTTACATTTGATTAAAACGAGGCTATAAGCCTCGTTTTTGTTTTCTAAAGACTGCTATTTTATTTGAAGGTAAATATGCGTAGAAAGTTGATTTCAAGTGGCTCTGAATTTGAGAGCAAAATAGGTTATTCACGTGCGGTGGTGGATGGCGACTACGTGTTTGTTTCTGGTACCACAGGCTACAACTATTCGGATATGTCAATTTCAGAAGACGTGGCAAAACAAACCCAGCAATGTTTACAAAATATAGAGCAAGCACTTAAAGAAGCCAATAGTGGGCTAAAACATGTCGTGAGAGTGACTTACATTTTACCTAATAAACACGACTTTGAAGCTTGTTGGCCAGTGCTCAATCACTATTTCGGTAACATCAGACCCGCAGCTACTATGTTTGAAGCAGGGTTGTTGGATGACAATATGAAGATTGAAATTCAGGTAACGGCAAGGGTGGCAGCTGTTGCATAGGTTGTACTACTTTATTCAACTTATTACAGATAAGGTTTAGCTGACATTTGTACTGCAAAATTGGTGAGCCAATTAACAGCTAGAGGTAAAATGTTGGTTGCCTATCACTAATAATATTTGTGAACTTTTACAAATACTTACTTGAATATTGTCTTTGTCAATTTACTGTCATGTTTCTGTCATATCATTTCGGTTAATCATTCGAATTCTGTTGTATTGGGTGTTAACTGGTGTTTATTTTTTTGAACAAGAATAACAGGCTGTATCTTCTGCCTAGTATTCTGTTTGTGTTGTTATTAGTGTTGTTTTTCTTTTTTCGTTTTTATTTAGTTGAACGAGAGGAGGGGCGTCGTGTCGCGTTGGCAAAAGTTGTAGCACATCAAATAGGGACTACTCTGGAGATGTTTTCAGCGGACCGCAGTCGCGCTCTAAACAATCTGATTATTTCTTGGCCTGATAGGTATCCCAACCCCGTTGACTGGTTTCATACTCATGCGGCCAGTATGAAAAATGTGCTGCCAGGCATTGATGATATTTGGTGGCTCAACCCCGACTTTACAGTTCGCTGGAATATCTCCTCTGAAAATCGCTCTGGTTTATTAGGTAAGCCTGTTACCGATTTTGGTATTAATGGTGAAGTACTTTTTCAAAAGGGCAAGGCAACGAGTTTAACGGACTTGAATAAGTTACTTAACCTATATGTCTTACGAGTGGACCCGAACAATCTAAGTTTGGGTTACGTGGTTGCGAGTTTTGATATTAAAACCACCTTAGAAGCCATGCTTGGGGACTTAATTGGACCCCAGTTCAATTTTTCACTCTACGACGGCACAACTAAACTCCTTGATTACGGTGTTTTGGTGGATGATGGTTCTATTGTGTCTATGCCGGTCATTTTTGCTGAGCGGAAGTGGTCGTTGCGTTTGCAGAGTTCCCAGCAAATGGCGTTAATGGGGAATTTGATATTAGTTGGCGGTGCTTTGATGTCGGCATTGATCTGCCTATTTCTATTTTGGCAGCTAAGGAGTGCAATACGCTTAAGTCAAAGCCAATTACATTATCAAGCGGCAAGTGAAGCGGCATTAGATAGCATCATGGTATATGAAGCCGTGTGCGATGGTTATGATGAAATCGTTGATTTTAAATTGGTTGATGCTAACAAAGTAACCACCACGCTATTTGGTAAAGATATGCTAAAGCAGGGATCTTTGTCACTTAATAAACATTTAGAGAAGATGAACGGCAAAGATATCTTTTCTAAAATCAAAAAAGTAAATGAAAATGGTCACCCTTTTGAGTGTGTCTTAAGTCGGCATAAACTTAATGAAAAACAGTGGCTTAAATTGCAAATAGTAAAAGCGGGTATTGGTATCGCGATGACAGTACGGGATATTACTCAGCGCCATCTTTCACAACAAAAGCTTGAACAGAGTGAAGCAAAATTTCGTCGTTTAATTGATGGCCTGCATGGGCATTTTATTTATTCGATAAAAGCCAATGGTGAGGTGACTTACATAAGCCATGGCGTAAAAGATATTTTGGGTTATGAAGCCAGCGACTTTAAACATAATAATCAAAATTATATAAAAAACATGCCTAACAATATGGCTGAAATTCGTCGCCGACAATTGCAGGGCGACGGAACAGAAGCATATTTAGTGTCCTATATAGCGGCGTCAAAAGAAGAAGTGATTATTGAATACACTGACTCTCCAATATTTGATAAAGATCACAACTTAGTGGCAATTGAGGGGATTGGTCGTGACGTCACGGCTGATATCCAATTGCGAGAAAAAATTTATTATCAGGCTAATCATGATCAACTCACTGGTTTACTCAATCGATATGCTTTTGATCGTAAATTGCAAAAAGTACTAAATAAAATCCTTACTCAACAGGACACAGCGACTTTGTGTTATATCGATATGGATCAATTTAAACTGGTTAATGATACCTGTGGGCATCAAGCAGGAGACAAATTATTACGCAACATTGCTAATATTCTTGGGAAAACCCTGAAGGATAAAGACATACTCGCCCGTGTGGGAGGGGATGAATTTTGCTTGGTGTTACATAATACTAATAGCCACCAAGCCGAAACTAGGGTGCAAGAATTACTCGATAACGTCGCTAATTTTCGTTTTTTATGGGACGACAAGGTTTTCCATGTCGGGGCGAGTGTGGGCATAGTGCAAATTGACCATCACTATACTGAAGCCGTTGGGTTAGTTAAAGCAGCTGATACGGCTTGTTATACTGCAAAGAATAATGGACGTAATCAGTATCACTTGCATCAACAGGGTGACAATGAGTTAGCCTTTCGTAATGCTGAATTAGACACCCTTGCTCATATACAACATGCCCTTGAATACGGTCGTTTTGAATTGTATTTTCAAACCATAAAACCTCTTAGCGACACACATAAGCGTTTTAATTATGAAATCTTGCTGCGCATGAAAGATAAAAATGGGCAGGTGATAAGCCCAGCAATGTTTATTCCAGTTGCTGAGCGGCATGGCTTAATGACGCGAGTAGATCAGTGGGTGTTTGAACGTACCCTTGATCTACTTGAAAGTCATAGTGAGCATGTTCAACACCTTGAAAAGTGCGCAATTAATCTTTCTGGTGTCAGTTTAAACTCCCCTTCTTTGTTAACGAAAATTTTAAATCGACTGAAGGTCAGTACTATACCCGTTGAAAAACTGTGCTTTGAAATCACTGAAACTTCAGCCGTCATGAATTTGGTGAATGCCGATAACATGGTAAATGAAATTAGGGCTCTGGGTTGTAAGTTTGCATTAGATGATTTTGGAGCGGGTATGTCCTCATTTACCTATCTAAAAAATATGAGTGTTGATTTCGTAAAAATAGACGGCTCTTTCGTAAAAAACATGTGTAATGATGTGTGCGACCTTGCAACTGTAAAGGCCATACATGATATTGCCACTAGTATGGGTAAACAGACAATAGCTGAGTTTGTTGGAGACGCTAAAACTGAGCAGCGTTTGAAAGATATGGGAATTAATTATGCCCAAGGTTATGCCATTGGAAAACCTCAACCTTTTATGGATATGCTCAATTTACGCTCACTATCCTTAGTAAGAGTTAACTAGATTGCTTCGCCGAGTTTTTTAAGTTCGTGTTGGATCAATGTCTGTGGCAAAGCCGTGTAACCGTCTTGCTCCACTGTGGTTTGCCCAGCTTTAGACAGCACAAACAAGATGAACTCATTAACGGGTTTTTCGAGTGTTTTATTTGGCTGTTTATTGACGTACAAATACAGGTAGCGCGCCAACGGATACTCCCAAGTAATTCCACCTACATTATCAGGGAGAGTGGCTTTGCCTTTGTGCATGATGGCTAACGTACGCACCCCCGAGGTTTTGTAACCTAGACCTGAAAAACCAATTCCATTAGGGTTGTTAGAAATCGCCTGCACAATAGAAGCATTACCCGGCAGTCGTTGCATTGAGTCGATATAACGGCCATTACACAGTGCCACGTTTTTGAAAAAACCATTGGTCCCTGAGTCTGAATTACGACCATAAACATCAATCACTGTTCTAGTGTGATTCGTTTCCGTTAGATTATGCCAATAATGAATACGACTTGTTTCCCGGCATCGTGGAGCCGCTGAAAATATGGCTTCGAGCTGCGAAAGACTGATGTGACTAAGGGGATTACTTTTATGTACAAATATGGCAAGTGAATCTATCGCCACTTTTATTGGTGTGGGTTGATAGCCAAATTCAACTTCAAAAGCATTCAATTCATTTGTAGTCATTTCTCGGCTCATGGGGGCAATATTGGCAGCCCCATTTAATAATGCCGGAGGGGCTGTTGCGGAGCCTTCTGAATGTAAGGTGACAGTAATCTCTGGGTAGATGGTTTTAAATTCATCAGTCCAAAATGCCATTAAATTCGCTAAGGTATCCGAACCTATAGAATGAAGTTCTCCTTTGAATGTTGATTTACTTTGATATTTAGTAATCTTAGAGTCGATGGCTAAAGCGGAATGTGCGCTGAGACCAAATACTGTGGTGATGATCACGGCTTTTAGACCTGTAGTGTAAATCTTCAAATGTTTTACCTTATGTATCAGAGGGAATGACCTGGATGATTTTTGACTTTATAATTTCGCTAAACAATAGAGAGCAATGCTAATGGCATCCAGTATTACATCAAATTATTGTGAAATTTTTATGTCAGTTTAAATCAAATACTTGAATAGGGTCCTGTCATGCAAATCAATAAGCATTTAAAAGCATGGTTTTGACAGATAACTAAACAAAATCGCGCCAACCTTATTGATATAGAGTCAATCTTATTTTCTGAATTGAGAATGAGTGATAAGAAGTATAGACAGACGTTATCTGGTTTGTAACGGCGTGCGTAATACCCACTTAGTGTGCGGCGCTGGCGGGCATCAAACAAGAAAATTAGAGGTAACTAGATGATACAGCAACTTGAAAATTCGAATCTGGACGTTGCCAAGCAAATTTTCAACGTTTTTCAAAATGCTTATAAGATTGAAGCGCAACTAATAGGGGTTGTTAATTTTCCGCCATTGTCCCGCAGCATAAAAGATATAGAAAACTCAAAAACCTTCTTTTATGGTTTTAGTGAAAATGGAAGCCTAGGGGCAATCATCGAGATCGCGATAAAAGATAGGCGACTAGAAATCGATAGCTTAACTGTTGATCCCCAGTATTTTAGGAGAGGCATGGCAGGCCAATTGATAGGTTATGTGTTAGCTATATTTGAATTTACAGAGGCAAGAGTAGAAACTGCTATTGTTAATGAGCCTGCAATTCATTTATACAGAAAATATGGCTTTACTGAATTTAAACGTTGGACGCCCTCTCATGGTATTCCCAAAATCGCTATGTCACTAAAAAGAAAAATGTAAAAGGCCTTAGTCGCTGTAAATGACGGATTTACACCAAGTACTAAACACACACCTTAAATGAATATTTTCGTGCGTCCGGAGCCTTTAAATGTAACTATCCATACTATTTGTTTTGGCCACTGCGAACCGTTACGGAACTATTTTCAATGTCTCAATTATTAAGTAAAAATGTCATGATAAATGTTGTAGGGTTAATTTTACTAACAATAAGTGGTGGTTTATTTGCTCAAGGAGCAAGCTCCTTAAAGACCATTAAAATAGCGGATGATCAACGAAAATACCGGTTATTCCTTCCTGCTGCGTACTCTGCGAATAATGCTTATCCATTGGTAATTAATTTTCATGGCACTAATGGTCACCCTGATAAACAAGCTGAGTTATCCGAATTTGAAAAATTGGCTGAAATTGAAAATTTTATTGTGGTTTCACCACTCGCTCTTTTCAAACGTGAAACTGATGGTCCAATTACATGGAACGTCAATTTAAAAAAGGGTCCTGATGATGTCTTGTTTATTCGCCAACTGATTACGTCATTAAAACAACAGTTTTCCATTGAAGAGACCCGAATTTTTGCTACTGGGTTTTCTGGAGGAGCTCGAATGAGCAGTCGATTAGCCTGTGACTTGTCGTCAATTATTGCTGCTATTGGGCCTGTTGCGGGTATTAGGTATCCAAAGGATTGCAAACCCTCTCGTGGTGTAGCCACTATTACTTTTCACGGTAAAAAGGATAGGGTAAATCACTATTACCTACGAAGTGACTCGCCTATCTATTGGAATATGGGGGTTGAAGATGCGGTGTCAGCTTGGGTAGAGAATAATCAGTGTCAATCGACAATACAGGCCCACTATTCTCCATCAGTCGAGATTATTCAATATAAAAACTGCGCAAGAAATGCAGATATTGATTTCTACCGCTCAACTGAGGCAGGACATACTTGGCCAGGCTCTCCGAAAGCTGAAAAGTTAAGTGAATATGGTTTAGGTAAAACGGACGTTGACTTACCTGGCTCTTATTTAATTTGGCAATTCTTCAAACAGCATCCTTTACCGAAAATACAAATAGAGCCATAGGCGAAAACATCGGCAAGATGTTACCTAAGGTTTGGCAAGTGGCAGACTTCAAAACAAGTGCAAACATCAAAAGACAACACCCTGTTTATAACGCTTTAGTACAACTTTCAAATATAGACCCCTGCTTTAGTCTAATAGATTAAATTTTGATTTTAATTAGAATTACAAGAAAATTTTTACCTCAAGTTCCCAAGTTATTTTTGCCATGAGCAAGGAAAATGCGAATAATTTGAAAGTTTAAGTTGGAATTTTCGTTCTTGGCTATGTCATTTGCCGTTTTAATACGGATTACAATTAAACAAAATGGAAAAATTTATATGAGGGTTACCAAAAAGCAAGTTAAAACAGCCACTTTTATCAGTATCCTAGTAGGTACAATATTGACCTTGATAAACCAAGGTGAGGCGGTTTTAGGTGATGCACAGATTAACTGGTTTAAGGTAGTGCTTACCTATATTGTTCCCTTTTGTGTTTCATTGTATTCGAGTAGCGTGGCACGTTTGGATACAAAATAAATCCCCCCTTGGATGGCTTATTTCGTCCATTTTTGAATTCAAGAGAAAATAAATATGTTAAATAATTTGAGTATCAATAAGCGACTTCTAATTGGTTTTAGTGTGGTTTCATTGCTTATGGTGGTGCTCACTATGGTGGGTATATATAGAGTCAACATCATAGGTAGCACCTTAACTACTATGACTGAAATTAACTTGGTTAAGCAGCGTAATGCGATTAACTTTCGCGGCAGTGTGCACGACAGAGCAATTGCTATTCGCGATCTCGCCACAGCAAGTAGCCCTGCTAGTGTTAAAACACACATTGATAATATCAACAGGCTGCGTGAGTTTTATGAGGCGTCCTATAAAAAAATGCAAGCTATGAAGTCCTCAGGTATATTTTTTAGCAGTCAAGAAACATCGCAGTTGGCACAACTTGATGACCTACAACTAAAAACTGAAGCAGTAATACAAAAAATCATTAATACCAAAACGAACGAGTTAAATGTAAATGACGATGCTTTGGCAATGTTAAAAGGTGGCGGCAATCAACTTTTTGTACAGTGGTTAAATACCATTAATTCGTTTATTGATCTGCAAGAAATTAAAAATGTGACGGCCACAAATGAGATTTTAGAAAACGCCACTTCCTTTAAAGTCACTATGTTGGTGTTAACGCTTAGTGCCTTGTTGTTGTCTATTTTTGTCGCTTATATTATCGCGAATAGTTTTAAGACCTCATTGGGTGCTGAGCCTACTATTGCTGCCGAGTCTCTTACTCAAATTGCCCAAGGTAATTTAGTGCAAAAACTCCATACACCTTATGACAAAAGTATGTTGGCTACTATGGCCAAAATGCAGGAGCGTTTGCGCAATACAGTGCTTGAAATTGCAGGTGCGTCACACGACTTAAAATTACAGTCAACAATTGTGACTAAAGGATCAACAGATATCGTTTTACTCGCTCAAGAACAAGACAAATTAACGGTCAGTACAAGGTCTAAACTTGATGATATTAAGACGAATATGGTTGATGTATCAGAAACCGCATCTAACAATAAAGACAATGCAAAACGCATGGTAGAAAGGGCAGAAAACGGCATTGATTCCATGTCATTGAGTGTGGAATCAATGCAGAATGTTGCAAACACCGTGACTCAAGCGGTAGCACAAATCAGTAAACTAGAAGAGTTGACCAAACAAATTGGTGGGATCACCAATGTGATTAATGGTATATCAGATCAAACCAACTTATTGGCGTTGAATGCTGCAATTGAGGCTGCTCGGGCCGGTGAAACGGGTCGTGGTTTTGCTGTAGTGGCTGACGAGGTAAGGCAACTTGCTTTACGAACAGGTGAAGCAACCAGAGAAATTCAAACAACAATTGAAGAAGTGCAGTTAGAAACATCAACAGCCGTGTCTGTTATGCAAAACACTTTACCTAAAGTGCAGGATGGTCAAACCAAGACCCATGATGCAATGAACTTACTGCAAGATATCCAAGAAAATGCCAATAACTCATTTAAAAATGCGAGATTAGTCTCTGATATTGCAACTCAACAAGTGCTTGGAATTGGTTCGATAACTGACGTTATGGCGCAAATTGATGAGATAAATAAGAAAACGGTTTATTCCCTAGAGCAAAATAATGCCGCAACTATCGCCTTGGATGAGCTAGCAGAAAAACTAAATAAAGAAGTGGGTTACTTCAAAACGAATTAACCTAAACGCCTGTTTTGTGACAGTAAACGTCTATGAAATGTTGCTATTTATGAGCAGGTAGTTTTTTTAAACATATATCAGTAAATACCTTTAGTCCTGCTTCGATTTGTTCATTCCACGGCAAACCGTAGCTAAGTCGAATGCAATGTTGATAACGATTGCTGGGAGAAAACAAGGTGCCTGGGCTAACACTTATATTATGCTGTAGCGCAAGTTGAAATACGTCGGCGCTATTAATAGATTTATCAAACTCTAACCATAACACAGCGCCACCTTTTGGATCGCTGATACGTACACTGTCACCTAACAGTTGTTGTAATATGTTGCGCATGCGAGCTTTGTTGGTGAGCAGTACACTGCGTAATTGGGTGAGATAGCGCTCGTAATCACCCGTTCTGATAAATTCAAATAGTGTAATTTGATTCATATGTGAAGACGAACAGGACAGTGCGCGTTTTATTTGTGCGCACTTTTGACTAAATTTTTGGCTAGCGATCCAGCCAATTCGGTACGCTGGCGCAGCGGTTTTAGAAAACGAACTACAGGTGATAACTAGTCCTTTTTTACTGTATTTTTGTGCCGGAGAACCGCGTTTCTCAGTGAAATATAGATCCCCGTAGACATCATCTTCGATCAGAGGAATATCTTTGTTTTCTAACAATTCAACTATCTGTTGTTTCGCCTCATCGGTTAACTCACATCCCATTGGATTGGCAATAGTGCTCGAAAAAATGCAGGCTTTGACTGGATGTTTAGCAATGGCTTTTTCTACATCTTTGAGGGTTAAACCGTCTTCGGGACAAATAGGTACTTCTAATGCCAACATACCTAGATTTTCAATCAACTCTAAAATCCCAAAATAGCAGGGTGACTCAACCGCTATTACATCGCCCGGTTTTGCAACACATTGCAATGCAATATTCAGGGCTTCTTGAGCACCATTGGTGATAATGATGTCATCGGGTGCTAAGGGTAGGGCATACTCTAAATAACTAAAGGCGAGTTGTCTTCTAAGCGGTTCATAACCAGCAACGGGTCCATAGTGCATGGCTTTGTCACCCATGACAGACATAATCCGGCGCATAGTACGGTTAAGTGTTTTGGTAATAGGTAAGGCAGCAACAGGGTTTGCCACACCAAGTGCTAAGTTATGGGGTTGATGAATTGACTTAAAAACGTCTTCAATCAGCTGTTGGCGACTTACCGCAATAGGTTTAGTAGGTAAACGTGCCTTTTTAGGTTGTTCTGATTTATTGTGTTGCCTGAGGAAATAACCTGATTTAGGTTTGGCAAGTATGACTCCTTGTCGCTCCAATTCTATATAGGCTTGTTTAACTGTGGGGATGCTGACGGAAAGAGATGTAGACAAATTACGTAGTGAGGGCAATTTTTGTCCTGTTTGTAAGGTACCATTGATACGCATCTCGGTGATCAAATTAATGACTTGCTGATACAAGTATGTATTGGGCTCTTTCAGGTTGGAGATAGTCATCTTAATTATTAACTCTATCTGTATAGGTTATATTTTCAATTAACTGTATCTGTTTAGTATTCAGTTTACGAGTTAAATTAACCTAAAGCTTTGAGAGTGGAATAGTAAAAAAAATGAGAAGCACAGTTTTATATATTATAACGGTCCTGATTTGGGGCTCTACTTGGCTGGCTATCGAATACCAGTTAGGTGTAGTTGCCCCCGAAGTCTCCTTAGTTTACCGTTTTACCATAGCGGCATTACTGATGTGGGGGTATTGCCTATTTAAAAATCTAGCGATGCAATTTAGCCTTAGAAATCACCTTTTCTTTATGATTTTGGCCTGTTGTAACTTTGGCTTTAATTACGTGATTTTGTATTGGGCCCAAAATTATCTAACCTCAGCCATGACCTCTATTGCGTTTTCGACTTTATTGGTAATGAACATCATCAATACCCGAATATTTTTTGGTAATCCCATAGCACCGCGTATTTTTATTGGGGCTATTCTGGGCCTTGCAGGTATTGTAGGTTTATTTTGGCAGGACGTTAAAACCTTGGACTTTGCCAGTGAGGCGATCATTGGTTTAGGCTTGTCCTTAGGCGGTACTTTTGTGGCGTCTTTGGGGAATATGACCAGTGTACGTAACTCAAGAAACAATATTGGCATTATGCAGGGTAATGCTTGGGGCATGTTTTATGGCAGTGTGTTTTTGCTAGTATTCACCTTAATTAATGGTAGCGAATTTAACCTAGACCTTAGGCTCCCTTATATAGCGTCTTTGCTTTATCTAAGCCTATTTGGCACAGTGATCGCCTTCGCTTGTTACTTTGTATTGTTGAAAGACATTGGTCCTGAAAAAGCGAGTTATACAGTGGTGCTATTTCCAGTGGTCGCTGTGACATTGAGTATGATGTTTGAAGGTTTTGTATGGCAAACAAGTACAATTATTGGCTTTGTTTTGGTGTTAATGGGTAATATTGTTGTGTTAACTCCAATTGATAGAATTAAAGCAATACTAGGTGTGCGTAAAGTCATTACACCTAGCACTGTGTAATAAAATAGGTGCAGTTAACTGAGTAACTTATTTTAGTTGTTGCGCCAATTTTTCTAAGGCTGAACCTGTTACACGGTTTACGGTCCATTCGTCCATAGGCTGAGCACCTAAAGACTGATAGAAATCAATTGCGGGTTTATTCCAGTCCAATACCCACCATTCTAAACGCCCGCAGTTTAGTTCTATGGCAAGAGACGCCAAATAACCTAACAGTATTTTACCTAAACCTTTGCCGCGCATCTGGGGTTGCACGTACAAGTCTTCTAGGTAAATACCTGGGCGACCAAGAAAAGTAGAAAAATTATGAAAGTACAATGCAAAGGATACCGGTTTACCTTGGTATTCTCCAATGATGACTTTAGCGTGAGGGGTTTCACCAAACAGGCTTTCTTTTAATGTGGCCTCGTTTGCGACCACTTCATGTAGTAACTTTTCGTAATCGGCCAGTTCTTTAATAAAGCGTAAAATAAGTGCGGTATCTGCAACATTAGCTGGACGGATGATAAAATTAGGATCACGAGTGACTGAACTCAATTAACTCTCCTTAGATCTTTTTTGGTAAAAACACGCCAACCCAAAAATGACGAATGACAAACACCAAATGGGCCAATCACCAAACAAACGGTATGGGGTATAACCTGTTACTTGTTTAATAGTATCTCCTAATACTCCAGCTTCAAACTGAGGTAATCTACTTTGAATTTGACCATGGTGATCGATAAAAGCCGTAATGCCATTATTTGTGGCCCGCAATACGGGCAAACCAAACTCCTTGGCACGGGCTTGGGCGATTTCTAGATGTTGAGCAGGGCCGTGAGATCCACCAAACCAGGCATCATTACTTACAGTGATGATAAAATCAGTATTGTAATATAGGTTAGCGGATATCTGCCGTGGAAAAGCAATTTCGAAGCAAATTGCTGGGGCAAGATGATAACCTTTAGCTTCAATATTTCCTTGCTGAAAATCACCGCGACTAAAAGATGACATAGGTAAATCAAAAATGGGGGCCAAACCTCGTAACCAGTCTTCAAAAGGAATAAATTCGCCTATAGGTAATAGATGATGTTTTGCAAAGCGATTACCATGAAAGTAACGGTAATGCCCCTGTGATGGGCCGTTATTGTTTGCGTCATTCCCATGCCTTTGTCCTAGCCCTATTAAGTTGTTATAGGCTTCTCGTGTTTCAAAATTGTAATTCACAATGCCAGTGATTAAACCTGTACGGGTTTGCGCTGCGAGTTTATCCATTTCATTTAGGTATTCAGCCGCAACAGGTTCGAGTTGTGGTATGGCGGCTTCTGGCCAAATCACTATGTCATTGTGCCAATGCGCGGCCGTCATGTTTTTGTATTTATCCATAGTTGGCTGGTCTTGTTCCGGTGTCCAGCGCAGAGCTTGTGCGATATTGCCTTGTACCATAGCGATATTGGCACTCTTACCGGTTGGAGTACTCCATTGGTATTGATTTAATGCCAAACCTGATACATACAATACGGTTACTAGTATGGTACTAGGGAGCCACTTTTTAGCGCTTAACCAAATAGCCATTGCGGTGCTGATTAATAGGGTTAATCCTGCCACACCAAATTCACCAATGACCGGAAACCAACCAGAAAGTGGGCCATGTAATTGGCTATACCCCAAAGAGAGCCAAGGTAAACCAGTGAATAACCAACTTCTTAACCACTCAATGAGTAACCAAATAAAGGGCAGCGCAATTGGCCAAAGTGTGTGGTTAAAGTATTTACTGATGAGTTTAAAGCCTAATGCTGGGAATAATGCCAAATAGGCACTTAACAGTAACATGAGGGCGAGGGAGCCTATCAGCGGGACGCCACCAAAATCTGCGATACTAACATGTACCCAACTCATTCCGGCACCAAACCATCCTAAACCAAAAGCAAAACCTAACTTAAAACCTTGATTGGGATGTGATTGGCTGAGCAAATAAATAAAACTTGTGAGACTGAGGAAGGTAACAAACCAAAATGAAAAAGGCGCGTAAGCTAAGGTAAGCAACGCACCCAATAAAGAGGATAAAGCCAGTTTGAAAGTGAACGACATGGCGTTCACTTTTTGTGAAATACTCAAGTTTGGTCTTAGGCTCAGGGCTATTCTTCTGTTTCAGGAATGGTGACTTTTAACTGCAATAAACGTCTTTTATCAGAGTTAGTTACCTTAAACTTAAGATCATTAATAGTCACTTTTTCGTCCCGTTCTGGCATATGACCGAAGGCTTTTAACACAATACCACCAATAGTATCGGCTTCTTCCTCATCAAATTGAGTTTCGAAAAATTTATTAAAATCTTCTAAAGACGTCAGTGCTTTTACTGAATAGGTGTATTTATTTAAAGGGCGAATTCCATCCTTATCACCTTCTTCAATATCATGCTCATCTTCAATTTCACCCACTATGAGTTCGAGAATATCTTCAATGGTGACTAGACCCGATACGCCGCCATATTCATCAACCACTATAGCCATGTGATAACGTTTTTGTTGAAACTCTTTAAGTAGTACATCAACTCTTTTACTTTCGGGGACAATAACCGCTGGGCGTAGAATATTTTTTAGTTCAAACTCTTTGCCGGGTACAAAAGCATACTCTAACAAGTCTTTCGCTAACAATATGCCTTCAATATGATCTTTGTCTTCATTGATAACAGGAAAACGAGAATGGGCAGAATCGAGTAATATAGGTAGAAATTCTTCTACTGTCTGGTCAACTTCAATAGTGCGCATTTGTGCTCTTGGGATCATTATTTCCCGTACACGCATTTCACTGACCTCCATCACCCCTTCAATCATGGCTTTGGTTTCGGGGTTAATGACCTCGCGTTGTTCGGCGTCAGTGATGACTTCAAACAATTCTTCTTTGTTTTTCGGCTCTCCCGTGAAGGACTGAACTATTTTATCAAGCCAGCCTTTATTGGCAGAACCGTTAGTAGATGGGGGGTTATCTTCGCTCATGATCTCGTTATTTAAGTTAGTTTAATTAAAGTCTATACAAGTAAACATAATACAGTTGATACCTTAAACTGCATCATTAATGATTTTGGTATGGGTCGTCAATGGCTAATTTTTGTAATATTGCGATTTCTATGCTTTCCATCTCTTGTGCTTCTTGCTCTTCAATATGGTCGTAACCAAGCAAATGCAAGGTTCCGTGTATTAGCATATGCGCCCAGTGATGATTTAGAATTTTGTTTTGCTGTTGTGATTCTCGTTTTACGACTGGTGCACAAATAACAATATCACCTAAAAATTGCGACAGTGATTCGTCCATTTGAACATCAATAGGCAAAGAAAGTTCAGGCATCTCAAAAGGGAAAGACAATACGTTGGTGGGTTTATTTTTGCCACGGTACTGTTGATTAAGCTGTTGGATTTCAGCATCGTCAACAATACGCACAGTCATTTCTTTATCTGCAATTTGTTGATGCAAAAATAAGGTGTCTATCCACAACTGGATATCTTCTAATTTAGGGATATCACTACAGTCACTGGCAAGTTGTAAATCTAAGGTGGCGCTCACAAATTATTCACTTAGAGGAATTTTCATCCTTGTTGGCAAGCGCTTCTTGTTCTGCCTTTTTTTGTAATCGTTGTTTTTCTTGTTTATTTTCAAATTCTTCATATGCCAGTACGATTCGCCCCACAACTGGATGACGCACTACATCGTTGGCGCTAAAGAAGTTAAAGGAAATGTCTTTGACATCTTTTAACACTTCTATGCTGTGGCGCAGACCTGAACGAACACCGCGAGGCAAGTCGACTTGGGTAATGTCCCCAGTTATAACCGCTTGAGAATTAAAGCCTATGCGAGTTAAGAACATTTTCATTTGTTCAACTGTGGTATTTTGACCCTCATCTAAAATAATAAAAGCATCATTTAAGGTGCGTCCACGCATATAAGCCAAAGGCGCGACTTCAATTACACTGCGTTCAATGAGTTTTTCAACTTTTTCGAAACCGAGCATTTCAAACAAGGCATCGTAGAGAGGGCGTAGATAAGGATCGACTTTTTGAGAGAGATCTCCAGGTAAAAACCCAAGTTTTTCCCCGGCTTCTACTGCAGGGCGGGTCAACAATATTCGACGCACTTCTTGACGTTCTAGGGCTTCTACCGCACATGCAACTGCCAGATAAGTTTTCCCTGTTCCAGCAGGACCGACACCAAAGCTAATATCGTGATTTATGATATTACTGACGTATTGGGACTGATTAGAATTACGAGGTTTAATGACCCCGCGTTTGGTTTTGATATGCACTTCTTTATTGTATTGACCGGCCTCCGCTTGCTCCAAACATTTGGCTTCTTGGATTGCAAGATGCACTTTGTCTGGCTCAATATCTGGGATTTGGCCACGAATAGGTTGGGTTTCCATATACAGCAATTTGAGAAGCTGTGCGGCTCCACTAGATTGTTGTGATTGTCCCAACACTTTAAATTCGTTATTACGGTAGGTAATTTCTACACCCAAACGACGCTCAATCTGTTTGATATTGTCATCTAAAGGCCCACACAAGCTGGATAAACGTTTGTGATCTGCAGGCTCTAATACAATTTCATTACTAACAAGGTTACTCAAATGGCAAGTCTCTTTACTGTTTGGTTTTTGAAAATTTTATGGCGCGACGGCAACATGACCTACACCCAATTCATCCACTTTATTCGGATTTTTAGCTAAAATAGCTTGCGGCGCCAATTCGTTACGTAAGTCCATCTGGTCTTCGGTTCTAATCACATCGCCTCTAAGCGAGTTAGCAAACACATCGGTAATTTTCACATCAACAAATTGCCCAATCATACTTGGAAAACCTTCAAAGTTTACAACGCGGTTATTTTCAGTACGCCCTGATAACTCCATAGGGTTTTTCTTACTTGGACCTTCAACTAACACACGTTGTTCAGTGTCTACCATGTTTCGAGCAATGCGTAGTGCTTGTTGTGTGATTCGTTGTTGCAACAAACTTAATCGTTGCTTTTTGGTTTCTTCGGTGACGTCGTCAGGTAAATCAGCTGCGGGGGTACCGGGGCGAGCACTATAGATAAAACTAAAACTTAAATCGAAGTCCATGGCTTGGATTAAATCCATAGTCGCTTCAAAATCAGCATTGGTCTCACCAGGAAAACCGATAATAAAATCTGAAGACATACTTAAGTTGGGGCGAATTTTTCGCAGTTTTCTAATCTTAGACTTATATTCTATCGCAGTATGACCGCGTTTCATTAGGTTTAAAATACGATCAGCGCCAGATTGTACCGGTAGGTGTAAATGGTCAACAAGCTCTGGAATTTGTGCATAGGCATCAATGATATCGTCAGTAAACTCTACTGGATGAGAAGTTGTATAACGAATTCGGTCAATACCATTGATTGATGCGACCAGTTCTAACAATTCAGCAAAAGTACATATACTGCCGTCGTAGTTTGGACCACGAAACGCATTAACGTTTTGCCCCAACAGGTTGACTTCGCGAACACCTTGTTCGGCTAGCTGCGCTATTTCTAATAACACATCATCAACTGGTCGACTGACTTCTTCACCACGGGTGTAAGGCACTACACAAAAGGTGCAATATTTAGAACAGCCTTCCATGATGGATACGAAGGCAGTAGGGCCGTCTGCTTTTGGCTCTGGTAAGCGATCAAACTTTTCAATTTCTGGAAAACTGATATCGATAACGGATTTGCTGCCACCTTTAATTTGATTGATCATTTCTGGCAAGCGATGCAAAGTTTGCGGGCCAAATACGAGATCAACAAATGGTGCTCGTTGCCGAATGGTTTTACCTTCTTGTGATGCCACGCACCCACCAACTCCAATAATGAGTTCTGGTTTATCTTTTTTCAGGTTTTTCCAGCGGCCTAATTGGTGAAATACTTTTTCTTGGGCTTTTTCACGAATGGAGCAGGTATTGAGCAAAATGATATCCGCATCTTCAGCTGTATCTGTGGCTTGATAACCATGAGTGGAGTCTAAGAGATCTGCCATTTTCTCCGAGTCATACTCGTTCATTTGGCAACCCCAGGTTTTAATAAATAGCTTTTTTGTCATAGCGGATTGTACTTACCTTTGGCAATCATTTTGTTCGGCAGCTTGATAGACACTTAGTCTTAAACCAGCCACTAAAATCGAACCCGTGATTTTACGGGTTATTTGAGCTGAGTGCTACTTTTACCCAAAAAATATAGCGGATAAATGTTCTATACAGGGTGAATAACCGAAACACTTGAGCATATAACAAAATTAATGGCCCCTTAAGCTTTTCAGATACCCAGAAATCCCTTAGCTTGGTATGCTATCGATTAAAATAAATATTAAGAGTAGTAAGCCCTCTCTATGGAAATTAAGCAAAATTTACAAAACCTCACTATTGGTAATATTGAAGTCGCTAATGATAAACCTTTCGTGCTTTTTGGCGGTATGAATGTTTTGGAATCCCGTGATATGGCAATGCGTATTGCAGAGCACTACAAAGAGGTGACCCAAAAGCTAGGTATTCCTTATGTATTTAAAGCATCATTTGACAAAGCTAACCGTTCTTCTGTGCATTCCTATCGTGGTCCTGGAATGGAAGAGGGATTAAAGATCTTTGCAGAAATTAAACAAACTTTTGACGTGCCTTTGATTACAGATGTCCATGAAACTCACCAAGCAGCGCCTGTTGCAGAAGTGGTAGATGTGATCCAATTACCGGCATTTTTAGCTCGTCAAACAGATTTAGTGGTCGCTATGGCAAAAACTAACGCCATTATCAACGTAAAAAAGCCACAATTTTTAGCTGCGCACGAAATGCGTCACATCATTACTAAATTTGGTGAAGCGGGTAATGACAAAATTATCTTGTGTGAGCGAGGCTCTTGTTACGGTTATAACAACTTAGTGGTTGATATGTTGGCGATGGATGAGATGAAAGCTTATGCGCCAGTTATATTTGACGCGACACATGCGTTGCAAAAACCGGGTGGCCGTACTGATTCAGCTGATGGTCGACGTGCTCAAGCGGCACAGCTTGCCAGAAGCGGTATGGCCTTGGGTTTAGCTGGGTTATTTATTGAAGCTCATCCTAATCCTAATGAGGCAAAATGTGATGGTCCATGTGCTTTGGCATTGGATAAATTAGAGCCGTATTTACAACAAATGAAAGCATTAGATGAGTTAGTGAAAGGGTTTGCACCGCTAGATACGAGTGCTGACTAATAAGTGAAGTCTATTCTAGATGTTGTAAGTTTTGCTGTGCAAGGCACTCAGGGCCTTGTACAGCGATAACTTACTAATAGGAATTAACGAGCAGATATACCTTTTATAAATTTAGTCTGCAATCACTACCTTGAATTTGAATTCTGGTAGGTTTTCATTGACGCTCTGCATGAGTTCATTGGTTTGTGATTGAACTGTGCCGATAGTCAGTTGCTTAGTGACATCATCTTTAATAGTTGATGCATTAACGTTTGCTAGCATCTCATTGATATTATCAATGATTTCCGCTTCTACGTTTATTTCCATGTTACTTGCAAGTTGCAAAATAGCAGGACTAGCGCCAAGTTTTGCCGTGGCAGATTGAGTAAAAAGAGTAGAGGCTACGATAGCCAATATAGCATAAGATGTTTTCATTTTGTTAACCTTTAGTATTAGTAATGTAAAGTAATAATTTTGTCATATTTTGTTAATCTGCTTTGTGATGTTTATTTATTGTTTTAAAACAATAAATATTTACCACTGAGTGAATTCTATACGTTTCTATTTATCTAATAAAATGACATTTTGTATGGTTGTGGATTAGAAAAACTAATGCTTTAATGGGCGCTACTAGATAATTAATCGACTCTTTGCCCATGAATCGCAGATTACCACCTCTGAACTCCCTAAAAGCCTTTGAAGTGGCGGCCCGGCACCTCAGTTTTACCCGTGCAGCAGATGAACTCTTTGTGACTCAAGCTGCAGTCAGTCATCAAATAAAAGCATTAGAAGAGTTTTTATCCATGAAACTTTTTGTGCGAAAAAACCGAGCATTATTTCTGACAGAAGAAGGCCAGAGTTATTACCTTGACTTAAAAGAGGTGTTTCAGTCTCTTAATGACGCAACTGAGCGTCTCGTCGCAAAGGGTGGGAAGGGTGCGCTTACTGTGGCTTTGCAAACCAGTTTTGCGATCCAATGGTTAGTACCTAGGATCAGCAAATTTAGTCAGTTGAATCCAGATATTGATTTGCGTATCAAGGCTGTCGATGGAGATGAGGGCTTTCTTACTGATGATGTGGATGTCGCAATCTATTTTGGGAAGGGAAAATGGTCTGGGTTAGCAGCTGATAAGTTACATACTGAATATTTGACTCCAATGTGCTCGCCAATGTTGTTTCAAGGTGATAAACCTTTAGTGAAGTTAGATGATCTAAGTCGGCATACGTTATTGCATGATTCCTCAAGAGACGCTTGGCAAGAGTGGATTCGGCATTTTAATGTTTTAGGTGTCAACGTTAATCATGGCCCTATTTTTAGCCATTCTTTGTTAGTCCAGCAAGTGGCAGCATTAGGTCAAGGGATCGCTTTAGGTTATAGCTTCTTAGCAAGACCAGAAATTGAAGCAGGGCGGTTAATCTGCCCATTTGAAGAAAAACTTATTACTAAAAATGCCTATTATTTAGTCTGTCATCAGTCTCAGGCAGATTTAGGTAAAATTACAGCTTTTAGAGAATGGCTATTGGCACAAGTGAAAGAAGAACAAGATGATCAAGACTTTGAATAATGAAAGTAAAAACCCAATGGCTACTTTTGTTTTTGCCCATGGTGCCGGTGCCGGGCAAAACAGTGAATTTATGCAACTAATGGCAGAAGGGATCAGTCAACATAATATCAAGGTACTGCGCTTTAATTTTGCCTACATGCAATTGGCAGAAGAATTGGGTAAGAGGCGGCCACCCGACAGAGCTGATAAATTACTTGCTCACTTTAAAACAGTACTCAGTGAAGTTGACCATAGTTTACCCCTCTTTATTGGTGGTAAGTCTATGGGGGGCAGAATGGCGAGTATGTTGCTCCAAGAGTCTATTGCACTAGGTTGTATTTGTATGGGGTATCCGTTTCACCCACCGGGTAAGCCGGAAAAATTGCGTACTGAACATTTAGAGGTCATTAATAAGCCCGTTTTAATATTGCAGGGAGAAAGAGACACTTTTGGTACGCGAGAAGAAGTCGCTACTTATAAATTGTCTGAAAAGGTTCAGCTAAGTTATTTAGCCGATGGCGATCACAGTTTTAAACCCCGTAAATCTTCTGGGTTTACTATTGATGGTCATCTAAATCAAGCCATTACTCAGACTGCTGAATTTATTAAGTCGCATATCTGAAATGGGCTGGCACTACTAGTTTAACCTTTAATAAGCCCAACAAAATTTTCACCATGCCTTTGCCATTCACTTTTCGTAATGAGTCTTTGAATTGTACGTTTTTTAATAGGTTCAGTTACATTTTGTAGTAGGTTTAATTACATTTTGTAATAGTTTTAATTATAGGGAGGTTTAAGATCCTTTTTTCCAGTGACCATGGGTTTAAGATGCACAAAAATATACTATTTTTACAAGGACCAGTAGGCTCGTTTTTCAGACAACTCGCAGACTTCATGGCAAAACAGAATAATGTAACTACCTATCAAATTACGTTTAATGGTGGTGACGAAATTTTTTCTAGAAATAAACGCACCACAGCCTACTTAGAAAAACCAAAAGATTGGTCTGAGTTTTTGAAAGCCTATGTATTCAAACATAATATTACGGATATTGTCGTGTTTGGCGATTGCAGGTTTTATCATCGGGTTGCTAAGAGCATTGCGTCAGAGCAAGGTTTGGATCTGTGGGCATTCGAAGAAGGGTATTTGCGTCCTTCGTTTATTACCCTTGAACAAGAAGGTGTCAATAGTAATTCATTGTTTTCTATGGAACTATTTGAAAAATTTAATAGCTCCGGACTATCTATTTCAGATAGCGAAAACATGACACGAAAAAATTCATTTTGCTTTATGTCAGTGAATGCATTCATTTATTATTTATTTAAACTTATCTATTCGTATAAATATAAACATTATATTCATCATAGACCATGGTTATTTACTGAAGAGGTGTTTAGTTGGGTTAGATCTGGGATAAGAAGAATCATGTACACACCCAACGATTATAAGTTATCAAAATCAATTAAAAATAGTCTGTCTAAACAATATTTTCTTGTGCCGTTACAAGTGAGTGTGGATAGCCAAATTTTATTTCATTCGCCTTTTGGTTCTGTTGAGGAGTTTATAAGTACCGTAATTGAATCCTTTGCAAAAAATGCTGCAAAAGACGATTTTCTAATCTTTAAACATCATCCAATGGATAGAGGTTTTAATAATTACCAAAGGTTCATAAAGAAACTTTGTTATGCATATGATCTTAATCAACGCGTATTTTATTGTCATGATGCTCATTTACCTTCTTTGTTAAAACATGCAAAGGGGACTATTACAGTTAACAGTACAGTGGGTATCTCATCACTTCATCACGGCACCCCAACTAAAGTTTTAGGTAACGCAATATATAATATTGAAGGTATGACAAGTCAAAAAGAGCTACACGAGTTTTGGAAAGTATCTTGTCAACCTTGCGAGCATATATTTTCAAAATTCACGCGGTTTCTGAAAGAAAATAATCAAATACCAGGGAGTTTCTACATGAAGCCAACAAATACCTTCGTGGCCATTTCAAAAATTATTTTAAGTTAATCAGAATGAAATTTATGTTTTTCCTTAACAAGTCCGAAACCTCTTTAGTGCATGCATTAAACCTGTGGTTTATTTGAATATTTACTTGCAGACAATTCTTATATTGACAAAAATTATTAGGGAAAATGGCTATGGGTGAAAATTCAGTAAAGGTACAGACTGCAATAAAGGTTGTTAAACCATTTATGCATCCGACTAAATTGCATGGAGGTGTTGATAAAAATAAGTTAAAGGCAGCGATTGAGAAAAGTAAAGAGTCAATCGTAACCCAAAGCCTACAAATCAAGAATATGGCGCAGCACTGCGAACAGAGCTTGGAGCAGGCATTGTGTTTGATTGCTGCTAGCACAGGGCGGATAATTATTTCTGGTATGGGCAAGTCAGGACACATAGGTCGTAAGATTGCAGCGACTATGGCATCAACAGGTACACCCTCTTTTTTCGTACATCCTGCAGAAGCCTTTCATGGCGATTTGGGTATGATTCAGCCAAGTGACGTAGTGGTGTTGATATCCAACACTGGTGAGACTGACGAAATTTTAAAGCTCATCCCATCTTTACAGAATTTTGGCAATAAAATAATTGCCATAACGGGTAATACACGAAGTAGCTTATCAAAAAATTCAGACGTTATATTAAATGTAAAAGTAGATCGTGAAATTTGTCCAAATAATTTGGCTCCTACGTCCTCTACCACTGCAACTTTAGTAATGGGTGATGCCTTAGCCATAGGCTTAATCCATCTTAGGGATTTTAAACCCCATCATTTTGCCCTTTACCACCCTGGCGGAAGTTTAGGTAAACGCTTGTTAACCCAAGTTAAAGATGTAATGCATATTACTGATTTACCTATAGTTACAATGAACCAGTCAATGCATGACGTGATATTAGCTATGACAAGCTCTACGTTAGGTTTAGCTATAGTAGAAAACAATGGTGCTCTACAAGGGATTATTACTGATGGCGATTTGCGTCGCTCTTTAGTTCAATACCTTGATTTTAAAACCCTTACTGCCCAAGACATAATGACCATAATCCCTATTACCATCTCTCAGGAGCAGCGATTAATAGAGGCGGAACAGATGATGCGCGACAACCACATTAAAAGTGTGATAGTGGTTGATGAAGTCAATAGGCACAAAGTAGTCGGTGTATTGGAGTATTTTCAGTAATGCAAAACTCCTCTGAAATGATACATGGAATACCCCGCAGAAACGCCTTTAAAATAATGTGTGATACGGTACATGCACTACTCATGCGCGAGGTGAAAGCTCGCTTTGGTTCTTCAAAGTTAGGGTATTTTTGGGTCATAGCGGAGCCTTTAGCACAAGCAGCTGTATTAGGATTACTTTTTACTCTAATCGGACGTAATAGTTTTGCCAATGTACCAGTTGCTTTGTTTTTGTTTACGGGCATATTACCGTTTAAACTGTTTTCAAAATTGTTATCTCAACTTTCAGTGGGAATTGCCTCTAATAAAGCGCTATTTGCATACAGGCAAGTCGCGCCCATCGATCCCGTTATTACTCGATTTGTCATTGAAATCGCCACTTATGCGATAGTATATCTAGTGATCATGGCTGCTTTGGCATGGTTAGGTTTTGATGTTGTACCAGATCAGTTATTACCGTTTTTTATGGCTAATGGATTGCTTATTATTATCAGCTTTGGTTTAGGTTTAGCCTTGTGTGCAGCTGTGCAAGAATGGGAAGACACACCTAAACTTTTGGCCATGGTGCTGACTCCGATGTTTTACCTGTCGGGCGTGTTTTTTGCAGCAACAATGATCCCAGCTCAATATTGGTACCTGCTCACCTGGAACCCAATATTTCATATTATTGAACTCAGTCGTGACGCCTATTTTGTTTCTTACACCACTCCTGTCGGTGATTGGCGGTATGTAATGCTTTGTGCCTTAGTTTTACTATTTTTAGGACTAGGTTTGTATCGTATCAACAGGGTGAGGTTTTCGGCCTGATGATCACTTTTAAACAACTCAGTAAATATTACCCCACTAAACAAGGGCGCCGACATGTCTTCAAAGATATAAATTTAAGTCTACCAATGGATAAAAGTATAGGGGTGTTAGGCCCCAATGGCGCAGGTAAATCAACCTTGATTAAAATATTGGGCGGTGCCGATTACCCATCAAGAGGTAAAGTAGTCAGTCCTCTTAAAATAAGTTGGCCTTTAGGTTTGCGCGGTGGATTACAGGGCTCAATGAGTGGCCGTGAAAATGTACGTTTTGTCGCCCGTATTCATGGTTTCACCAATACCAAAGTGGTTGAAGAAAAGGTAAGCCAATTTGCAGAAATTGGTATTTATTTTGACGAGCCAGTTAAAACCTACTCTAGTGGTATGCGCGCCAGAGTGGCTTTCGGTTTAACCATGGCCTTCGATTTTGATTTTGACGTGTTATTAGTAGATGAGCTAACTGCTGTCGGAGATACAAATTTTAAGAAGAAAAGTGAAAAGGTGCTTAAAGACAAATATGAAAATACTAAAGTGATCATGGTTAACCATTCAGCCAATGAACTTAAAAAATACTGCCAAGCGGGTTTGTTAATAAAAGACCAAAATTTACATTATTTTGATGAAATAGACCACGCGATACAAGAGTACCAGTCCTGCTATGTCACACATTAATAAACCGCTTTCGAATACCCAGCGTAAATTACGAAAGTTGAAAACGCAGCCTTTGTTATTTGTCAAAGATTCGCAAACCTACCTAAAAACGATAAAAACTGCGTATGCCACTTGGGCTCGTTTTGGTTCATTTTTATTGGTTTTGCTAACTTCACTATTAGTGGTTGTTTATTACAGTTTAATTGCGTCGCCTCGTTATGTGAGTCAAGCAATATTTGTGGTCGAACAGGCCAATGAACAAAAAGTGACCTTAGGTGGGTTAGCGTCTTTAGGGTCGACGTCACTAAGCAGTAAAGATGCCTATATCCTTATCGCTTTTATTGAATCCCGTGAATTAGCAGAAAGACTCGATTCAAAATTACAATTACAAAAGCATTATGCATTAACAGAATGGGATTGGTTTAGTCGGCTAACTCAAAACGCTACAACCGAAGAATATTTGGCATATTATCAAGCACACACAACAGTAAGTTATGACGAGCTAGCAGGCATTTTAACCTTAGAAGTACAAACATTTTCCCCCGAATATTCACAACGAATAGCGCAACAAATTTTAGTGGAAAGTGAAGCGTTCATAAATGAACTTGGGGTCAAAATGGTAAACAACCAAATGGATTACGCCAAGCTTGAAGTGTCTCGGGCCCACGCAATATTTTTAAAACAGCAAACTGCTTTAGTGTTGTTTCAAGATACCAATAAATTATTTAATCCAGAGCAACAGAGTGGCGCTTTGGTACAAGTGATTAACCAACTTGAATCATCGTTAGTAATTTTAGAGTCTGAACTTAAAGTCTTGTTGAGTTTTATGCATAAGAACGCGCCCGAGGTAGTGACAAAACAAAATAATATTCACGCTTTAAAAGCCCAGTTATTAGAAGAGCAAGCTCGTTTAACGACTGGTGATGCGAGTTCACTAAACAAAATCAACTCTGCCTATCAAGAAGTAAAACTTAATACTGAATTAGCTTTACAACTCTACAAAAATGCCTTGGCAGGGTTAGAGTCAACTAGAGTGGAAGCTTATCAAAAACTCAAACATTTATTGATAATTCAGTCGGCCAAAATTGCCGATGAAGCCAGCTACCCTAAACGGCTGTACAGCATATTTACTTGGTTTATTAGTTTACTGATCATGTATTTGTTAGCAAAACTTGTTATGGCGATCATTAAGGAGCATGCCGAATGAAACTGGTTTATACGGGGATCTTACTGGCACTTGTGTTGTCCAGTTTTGCCCAGGTGGCCAAATCAGCCGTAGCCTTAGCTCAAGAAGCAGAGGTGCAGCCTAATGCACTGTCCCAAATAAAGCCTAACAATTCCTATGGGGATTGGTTATTTAAAGGTAATTTTAATAAAGTGGGTTTTAGTGGTTTTAATCCCGACTACCATCTGTCTATAGGAGACAAAGTGCTAGTGCAGTTATGGGGGGCGTTAGACTACCAAGGCGAACTAGTAGTGGATGTGCATGGCAATATTTTTATTCCCAAGGTGGGGCCAGTATTAGTTAAAGGCGTTAAGAATAGCCAATTAAACGATGTGGTTAAAAAGTCAATAAAACGGGTATATAAATCTAATGTCGAGGTGTACGCCAACTTAGCCACTAGCGAACAAGTAAAAGTATTTGTGTCTGGCACAGTATCAAAGCCAGGACTATACCAGGGTCATAGCGCCGACAGTATATTAACCTTCATTGATCAAGCAGGTGGTATTCGATCAGATATTGGAAGTTACCGCAATATCCAAATAAAACGCAATAACAAAGTATTAAACACATTCGATTTATATGGGTTTTTAACTCAGGGGAAATTGCTCAATACCCAGTTTCAAGACGGTGACTTAATCTTTGTCGCGCCCAAATTGGCCGAAGTTAATATAGAAGGCCAAGTAGGCTTTACTGGTAAATATGAACTTAAACAGGGAGTTAACTTTTTAGAAGATATTTTGAAGTCGGTGGCGATAGAAGAAAAAGCGACCCATGTGACTTTGGTGACACCTATAGGGAGAGAAGTCGTTGCAAGTCAATATAGCGTTAGCGATCTGGCTAACGTGGAAGTACAGCCGGGCACTTTAATTAAAGTGAGCTCACAACTTCGAGCTAAAAGTATTAGCGTAACGGTAATGGGCGAACACAACTCCCAGCAAGAGTTGGTGTTGCCTTGGGGGGCAACGTTAACACAATTAACCGAACAGATAATTTTTACACCACTTTCGAATAGACAAGCCATGCAGTTATTTCGCCCAGCAGTAGCGGAGCGTCAAAAAGCGATGTTATTGGAGTCACTTACCGCATTAGAGCAAAGTGTACTTACAGCGCGCTCACAAACTAATGAAGCTGCGCAGCTGCGCAGTAAAGAAGCAGAAACCATATTAACCTGGATAGACAAGGCTAAAAAAGTACAGCCCAATGGGCAAGTGTTGTTATCCCATCTCAACTCTAGTCACCCCATCTATTTGCAGCAAGGCGATAAAGTGGTGATCCCCGCAAAACGAAATATTGTAATGGTGCATGGCGAAGTCTTATTTCCTACTGCTATCGCCTACCAAACAGGTTTGTCAGCAAAAGACTTTATCGAACAAGCAGGCGGCGCAATGCTAGATATGGATGATGTCAATGTATTAGTCATGAAACCTAATGGCAGTGTAATAACAGTGAATAAAAAACTCAGTAAACACAAAGTAATAACAGCAGGAGATGAAATTTTTGTATTGGCTAAACCGGATGAAAAGTCCTTTCAGCTGACCAAAGATATCACCCAAGTGATGTATCAAATTGCGGCCAGTGCGGCTGTGATTTTGGCAATTTAGAGGTGGGTTAGATAGATGGAAAATGTAAACGGTTATGAATTGCTCTCAGTAATAATTCCGGTAAGGGTAAGTTCAGACCGTGAATACGTCTTATCGAATTTAAAAAGGCAATTAGCTGAAGCTAATGGCGTTAAGTTAGTTAATTTTCTGGTTGTTGACTCAGGAAGCAATGAACATTATTCAAAGATAATAAAAAGCATTTGCAAAAGCCACAACGTAACATATTTGTTCCACGATACCAGGGGAGAGACCCTTGCTATAGGTGCAGCCCGAGATTTTGGTGCTCAATATGCAATGTCAGATATAGTCATGTTTATGGATGTCGATTTAGTCTGGGATAGCACTTTTTATGAAAAAGTAGTTGATGAAATTAGACTAAGAAAAATGACTGAGTATATTAATTCATTTTTCCTTGTTCCTTGCTTTTATCTTAGTGAAAACGGCAGCACTGAGTTTCTAGAAATAGATAGAAAACTCGCTTTTTTTCAGGTTAGGCGTTGGCATGAATATCAGACGTTTGGAAAAATCGATTCTTATGCGCCATCAACGTCAGTAGCCGTTGTTAATAGAGCTCATTATTTGACTTTGGGTGGGCACAGAAAAGAGTTTTATGGTCATGGGTGCGAAGACTTTGAACTGATACATCGATTAGCCGCCAATTTTCCTAAGTTCTCAAGGCCTAAAAATTATTATTTGAACAAGGGGAATTATGAATCAATAGAATATGAGGGTTTCAGAACGTTATTTGGATTATACGGCGAGATAGCGATGCGATCTTCACTGTTCTTAATTCATATATGGCACCCTAGACCAAATAAAGGTGCCTACCATGGAAGTATGCACAGAAATAAAAAGCTACTTACTGATTTAATGATGAAGTATGACCAAGATAAAATTGGACCTTCACCTTTAGCTGACCTTAATTTAAAAAAGAAAACCTTAATACTTGGAGTAAAAGGTGATCAATCATGGCTCTCTATTAGACAGATTCTTCCTTACCTAGGAGAGGTGGAATATAGAAGTGAGTTCACGTTTAATTCAACCGAAGAGTTCAAAAACTTTCTTGTGGGAAACAATATTGTAAGGTTGTTCTTCTGGAACCCATATGGAAATGAAACAAGGCTACAGCTATACAAATGGGCCAAAAATTCAAATTTTCCATTTATCGTGTTTGAAAGAGGCGCATTGCCAGATTCTTGGTTTATCGATGAAACAGGATTTAATGCGGACAGTTCCAAATACCACCATCAAAATTGGCAACACATCCAAGGTGATGTTTTGGATGAAACCAGTTTCTATATAGATAACTTGATTGAGTGCGGCAATACATTGGAAGCGAATGGCGCTAGATTAGGCAAGGAATTGTTAAGAGAAAATTTAGATAAACAATATCGAATAGGTAACAAAAAAGTATTGTTTATTCCTTTTCAACGCCCCAGTGATACGGTCATTAAATACTTCTCTGGCGATATAGGTGGTTATGCACAATTTTGTGAGCTGGTTACAAATGTACAGCGCAAGCTTGATCCTAACGAATGGGTTGTTTTAGCAAAAAAACACCCACTTGAGACTCAGCGACCTATTGTTGGTTCTGAGGTAATATTTGTTGAGGATGACACGCATATATACGATTTATTATCGTTAGCAGACAAAACCCTATTGATGAACTCAGGTGTCGGTGTTTTAGCTATGTTGTTCAAAACTCCAGTTTGCTATGTTTCGGATAGTTTTTACGGTATCGAAGGTGTCAATAAAAAAGCATCAAATTTAGATGAAGTCATGACTTTTATAAATGAACCTCAAAGCGTCGATTGGCAAAAAGTTCTGCAATTCGTTGCATACTTGAAAAACGATTTTTATTCGTTTGCTAGTGCTTCTACTTATCTAAGAAAAGAAGATGATGGATCTTTGCGTTCTATTACAGAAAAATTGAATTTCACAGAGATTAAGCAATTAACTAGTAGCCCATTGTTTTTTCAATATGACTTCACAGAAGTACCTTGGAACTCAAAAGCCTATGGTGAATTTCTGCCAAGTGTCATACACACTTTAAAAAATAAGAATACCTCAAGTGTTAATCAAACTGACGGCAATCATGGGGCATCTCAATCAGTTATTACTAACAAAAAAATAAAAGATAACTCTCTTAAATCACGCTCATTTAAACAAAGATTAGAGAGAAAGAGTCTGAAGTTGATCAGAGAGCCTCTCAATTTTTTTAGAGATGCTATCCGTTAGGGGGAATGATAAGAGTAAAAATCTGGCATTAATCGATACAAAGGGTTGTACCCGTTTATTAGGTATTGCGTTTTTTAAAATTCTCTTTTGATAAAGGAAGTGGTTGTTTGAACGCCTTTTTTTGATGTATGCCAAATAATATTAATCATTGCCATTAAAGCGCGTTTACTGACCAAACTTAATTTAAAAGAATATCTATATTTATGACCATTTTAACTGCATCTAAAGGAATCATTAAACGTAAGGCTTTAGTGGAACATTGTTTAAATCAAAAGTTGTCTTTGCTTTCTTCTCGCGTTATCTATTCTTCAGATGATGTGGTTGTTGGTTGGGGCTTGAAGGCTAATACCCAAAAGACAAAAAAAATAGCAAACACTCATAACCTGAAGTATTTGCATCTTGAAGATGGATTTATTGGTTATATTGGTCATCCAGCTCGTAAAGGGCAAGCTGTTGCATTAATCGCAGATGGGGTAGGGGTTTATTACGATGCCCGAAAACCTTGCTTATTAGAGTCTTATATTGGGGAAACATTAAGCAATAATGAACTTGTTCGCACACAAAAGCTTATTCAGCAGATTGTTGATATTGGGGCCACTAAATACAACTGTTATAAATCTGTTGAATTACCTTCTGCTTTAGCTAAAAAGTTATCCTCTGATAAACGTCCGTGTATTTTAATTGTTGATCAAGTTGCTGGGGATTTATCTATTGCAGGTGCAATGGCTAATCAGAACAGCTTTATCAACATGCTTACCCACGCCGAAAAAAATCATCCGAATGCACGCTTATTATTACGTACTCACCCTGATACCCGTTTAGGCAAAAAGATCGGCGTGTTAGCGCAGCTAAGAACGAAATTAGTTTTACCGCAATTGGAAATAATAGATGAAGATTGTCATCCTCATGCGTTAATTAAAGCTGTAGATGCGGTTTATACTGTATCTTCGCAAATGGGCTTTGAAGCGTTGTTTTATAATAAGCCTGTTTATTGCTTTGGTTTGCCTTTTTATGCGGGGTGGGGTTTAACACATGATGTTTTATCTTGTGAACGCCGAGGTAAAACGACATTTGAACAATTAGTACATGCAGCCTTAATCAAATACACAAAATATTATGATCCGATTATGCAGCAAGCTTGTGACCTTGAAAGTATACTCGCACTCATTCAACTCCAGTATAAAGAAGGCGAACTTTATAGCAGGTTATTTTTAGTCGGATTTTCTTTATGGAAACGCGCGTTTATGCGACATTTTTGTCGGCATTTGTCTCCCAAACTTGTTTTTGTTAATAAACTTCCAGCTAGCCTCGCCAGCGACGAAAAAATATTGGTATGGGGGGCTAAGTATCCTGAGTTAACTGATTGTATTCGCGTTGAAGATGGCTTTATTCGTTCTAGTGGTTTGGGAGCCAATTTATCTCAGCCTTCTTCTTTGTCCTTTGATAAGCAGGGGATCTATTTTGACAGCCGTTCTCCTTCTGACCTAGAAACCATGTTACATAACGCTTCTTTGACCGAGGCAAATATCAGTAGGGCTGAGTCCTTAATTCAGCTTATTCGCCGCTCGGGTGTGAGTAAATACAATGTGGGTGAAGCCGGAAATTTTGAAATAGATGTAGAAAATAAAGTAGTTATTTTAGTGATAGGGCAAGTAGATGGTGATGCATCAATAACTACAGGTAGCCCCTATATTAAAAGTAATGAAGCACTATTAAATGCAGTGCGCAAGGCCAACCCCAAATCACATATTATTTATAAACCTCACCCTGACGTAGTATCTGGAAATCGCGAGGGTATTGTTTCAACAGAGTGTTTGCAAAGCTGTGTTGACATGATAGTGACTGACTTGCCGTTGACAAGTTTGTATTCAAAAATAGATGAGTTGCACACAATGACATCATTGAGTGGCTTTGAGGCCTTAATTCATGATGTACAAGTTCACACATGGGGTCAGCCTTTTTATGCCGGTTGGGGTTTAACAACTGATCGTTATCCACCCAGTAGAAGGGAAACTCAACGGTCCTTAATAGAACTTGTCCATGTGGTATTAATTGATTACCCGCTTTACATTGATTGGCAAACGGGGTTTTGGATTAGCCCTGAAATGTTAATTTCAAAATTAAGTAATATCAAAAATGACAGAATTAAAAAACAATCATTTATTTCTCGGAGTGTTTTAAAGCTTAAGTGTTTTTTTGAGATTTTTCGTTAGCCACTGCAAATTCTTTTGTGTTCATCTGCCTATCTTTTTCAATAGAGTCATTTATGTTAAGCAATTAGTTGGACAAGAGTGCGATATTTTAATTGCACTTACAGGCTGAAACTGAATTCGAATTATCTTAAGGTTAAAGTATATCGATAGGATTAGGCAAGCCTTACTATAATCATGATTAGTTGTTAAACGCTTCAAAGAGAAAAAGTCGTAATTTGCAAACAGCTAACAAGTACAAATCAATAAACCCCTTAATTGATAACCAACAGTTGTTGGTTTTTGTTATGATCAAGACTTATGTATTTACCAACAAAGTGTTTGTTGGTTCCTAACCTAATTCATGAGCATATTTCTTTATGAAAATCCTATTAAGTATTGCAGCATTCAGTGCCATGCTGTCAGTTGTGTTGGGCGCGTTTGCTGCCCACGGCCTTAAAAGTAAGTTATCTGAAACACTACTCAATACCTTTCAAACCGGTGTGCAGTATCAAATGTACCACAGCCTTGCCTTGATTTTACTGGTTATTTTGTATCGTCAAATGCCGCAACCTTTATTGGTTTACAGCGCAGGTTTTATGATTGCGGGTATTGTTTTGTTTAGCGGTAGTTTGTATCTGTTGGCGCTTACCCAAGTTAAATGGTTTGGTCCGATAACCCCTCTAGGTGGCCTATGTTTTATTGTTGGTTGGGCGCTGTTGCTTGCAGCAGCCTTAAAAGGAGGGAGTTAGACTATGAGCGGATTATTGTTATATTGCCGTAGTGGTTTTGAAAACGATGTGGCCAATGAAGTCCAAGATAAGGCAGCTCAATTAGAGGTGTTTGGCTATTCGCAAACCAAAGCGAACAGTGGTTTTGTGTTGTTTAATTGTTATCAACAAGAACATGCTGAAGTGTTAGCTAACAAACTAAAATTCAACCATTTAATTTTTGCTCGGCAACAGTTTGCTTGTCAACACGTGCTTGAAGATATGGATGTGTCAGACCGAATTGGCCCACTTTTAACTGCTTGTGAAGACTTCCCATTATGTGGCGAGTTACGCGTTGAATATGCCGATACGACTGATGGCAGAGAGCTGTCAAAGTTGTGTCGGAAAATTAGCGTCCCTTTAAGACAAGCTTTGCGTAAAAAGAGTAAGTTAACTAACAAAGACAACAGCAAAAAACCTGTATTACATGTGTTTTTTACTAAAACAGATAAGGCCTATATTGGTTATTCATTTACACATAATAATTCATCCTTACCTTTAGGAATTTTACGATTGAAATTCCCTCATGATGCTCCCAGTCGTTCAACTTTGAAATTGGATGAAGCCTTTCAGACTTTTATTCCTAAGGAAGAACATGACGAACGTCTGCAAGGTGGTTTGTATGCTGTAGATTTGGGGGCTTGCCCCGGTGGATGGACTTATCAACTCGTACAACGAGGCATGTTTGTGCAGGCTGTTGATAACGGAGCTATGGATGAGGCGTTAATGGAAACGGGGCAGGTGACCTATTGCCCAGAAGATGGGTTTAAATTTCAGCCCAAGAAAAATAATATCTATTGGCTAGTTTGCGACATGATTGAACAGCCGCAGCGTGTAGCCAAACTCATGGCAAGCTGGGTAGCTGATGGCCGTTGTAAGGAAGCCATGTTTAATCTTAAATTACCTATGAAAAAGCGTTATGAGTCTGTGCAAGGTGCATTAGCCATTATTGAAGAAGTGATGCAAGCACAGCAAGTTGCAAAGTATCAATTACAGGCAAAACACCTTTACCACAATAGGGAAGAGGTCACTGTGCATCTAAGATTAGCTCAAAAAGCCTAAAATCTTCCGGTTAGGGTAATCGGAAGATTTTAGATGGTGTGACTTGACTTAACTTAAGGTCAGATAACTATTGATCTAGTGGGGTATTAAAGTCTTCAGATAACTCAAAATCACCTGTCACTTCAGCAATTTTATCATCCACAAATTTAATGGTGAGTTCTTTACGGAAGTCTTCTCCGCGCTGTTTCATGCCTCGCTTCATTTGGTACAAATAATACCAAGTATCGTGATCAAAGGCGTCTTCTAAAACAGGTTTACCTAGCACATATACAACCTGTTCTTTGGTCATTTCGATCCTAAGCTTTTTAACGTCTTTGTCGTCCAAAAAGTTGCCCTGAGGGATATCAATTCGGAAAATCCAATCAGCGCAGGCTGATAACATCATGGTGGCGGTTAATATAACCAGTAAATTCTTAAACTTCATTGTTACTCAATATCTCGGCATGTAAAAAAGCAAAAACGGATAAGTGAGAGAGTAACTCACACTTATTTGGCGAAGCATCCTAACCCAGCCGCATTAGCGCAATCAATGCCTAATTGTTATGAATTACTGAATTGTAACAATTCTTTGGCATTTGCTAAAGCAGACTCGGTAAGAGTGTCTCCTGCTAATAGACGTGCCAACTCTTCAATTCGTTCACTTTCTTGTAAACAAATCATATGAGTTTCTGTGGTTTTCTTGTCACTGAACTTAGTCACAAACATTTGATTGTGGGCTCTGGCTGCAACTTGGGGTAGGTGAGTGACACAAATTACTTGGGCACTTTCACCTAGCTTACGCAGCAATTGCCCAACTACAGAGGCCGTAGATCCACTGATACCACTGTCAACCTCATCAAAGATCATAGTGGCAATATCATTATTGCTAGAGCTGATCACTTGTATGGCTAAACCAATACGGGACAATTCACCCCCAGATACCACTTTTTCAAGATTATCTAGTGCTTGGCCTCTATTGGTCGACACAACAAATTGCACTGTATCTAAACCCAATTTGTTAGGACTACCTTGGGTTTGATGTGTCACATCAATTTTAAATACCGCATCCGCCATGTTCATATGGTGAATATGCCGTTCCACTTCTTTAGCAAAAGTCTTGGCGGCTTTTTTCCTAGAAACGCTGAGTTTATCTGCTGCTTGATGATATTGTTGTTCAAGTGCACATAACTGCACTTTTAATTCTTCTAAGAGTGAATCATCTTTGAGTAATTCACTAAATTCAGTGGCGAGTTGTTGATGGAATTCATATAAGGCCTCGGGCTGAACATTATGTTTTCTGGATAAATCTAAGGCTTGTGAGTACCTTGCTTCGACGTTTTGCATACGCATAGGATCAATTTCCAGCTGTTCGGTATAGGCCCTTAACTCGCTGGCCGCCTCGTCAATTTGAATGCTGGCCTCGGTCAACATAGTCACAATGGGTGCCAGACTTGGATCATGCTCTTGTAATTCAGTTAGGCGATCGACGCTACTTTGTACCGCTGATAAGGCATTAAATTCTTCCGCTTCGTAAAGTTGATGGAAGCTAATTTGGCTCTGTTCTAGCAAGGTTTGACTATGACTGAGTTTTTTATGTTCTATTTCTAGGGCAACAAACTCACCCTCTGCCAAGGCAAATTCATCTAACTCTTGGATCTGATAGGACAACAACTGGCTACGATCTGCCCGCAGTTGTTGGCCTTGTAACAAGTTTTGATAATGTTGTTGCTGGACTCTTAGGGTATGATAAGACTCGGCCACTTTACTGAGTAACGTGGGATGTTCGGCGTATTGATCCAGCAAATGGCGCTGATTATCACTCTTTAGTATCTGTTGATGGGCGTGTTGCCCATGAATGCTCAGTAAAAATTGCCCTAAGCTTTTTAATTGCTGTAAGGGGACAGGCGTGCCATTAATAAACGCTTTTGAGCGCCCCTCAGAAGATATAACTCGTCTAATCAGTACTTCATCATCATCTGACAATTCATGTTCTTCCAGCCACTTTAGAGCGCCTGGAAGCTGTTTGACATTAAAACCTGCACTTACTTCAGCTTTGTCGGCTCCTGTGCGCACCATGCCACTGTCTGCTCTTTCGCCTAAACATAAACCTAAGGCGTCCACTGATATCGACTTACCCGCTCCGGTTTCGCCGGTAATGGCTGTCATACCTAAGCCAAAATCAACGTCTAATGTTTTTACAACGGCGAAATTACGAATGGATAGATGGGTAAGCATTTTTAAATTCTCAACAAAGACATACAAAAGCATGTTTATATATACAGTAACTGTAAATATAAACATGCTTTTGCTTAGTGTCTAGTCATCTCTTTAAAAAAAAAGAAGAGAATGACTAGTAAAGTTTACTACCCCATCCAAGTTTTGTACGTAACACATTGAAATAGTTATAATCTTTGGGATGTATTAAAGACAATTTAGCAGGGTTTTTGCAGATAATTATTTCGTCACCAGGTAATACTGTGAGTACTATGTGGCTGTCGCAACTGACTTGTAAGTTATCAGTGTTTTCTGGGGATACCTTCAATTTAACAGTACTGTTGGCATCTACTACTATGGGACGGCTACTTAAAGTGTGTGGAAACATAGGCACTAAAGTTAATGCATCTAAATTAGGTGTCAGAATTGGCCCTCCTCCGGATAACGAATAGGCTGTAGATCCAGTGGGTGTGGCCACAATGAGCCCATCAGAACGTTGACTGAATACAAAATTATCATCCAGATACACTTCAAATTCCATCATATGGGCTACTTTGCCGTGGTGAATAACCACCTCATTGACGGCTGAATCTTTACTTTGAATTTTTCCCTCTCGATACACTTCGACTTCAAGCAAGAAGCGTTGCTCTCTGTTGTAGTCACCCTCAAAGATACTATCGAGTTGAGGTTCAAAATCGTCGGGGTTAATGTCCGTTAAAAAACCTAAGTTTCCTCGGTTTATCCCAACTACAGCAACGTTGAACTCCGCTAGTATTCTGGCTGCACCCAGCATATTCCCATCACCACCTACCACTATGGCTAAGTCCGCTTCCTTACCAATTTCTCTAATATCTGCGGATTCAAAACCATTTGAATCTAGTTCTTTTGCGGTTTTGGATTCAACTAAAACCCGACAACCACGTTTCGTCAAATAGACAATTAATGCCTTAAGACTTAAATTTGCACCTTGATGTGCCTGTTTGCCGATTAATCCTACGGTTTTAAACTTCATTGAAAACAACATAAATTACGATTTGCCAGAGTATAACCATGGGAGAGTTTGAAAGTCATATTTTTCGTTTGGAATATTGCTTGGTTCCTATAGTATGTCCATTAAATTTGTAAACCACTAAAAAGAAGAGCACTAATTTAATGGGGCCATTGATGTTAGATGTGTCAGGTTTTGAACTGACCCACGAAGAGATAGATATACTCGATCACCCTTTAGTTGGCGGGCTTATTTTATTCAGTCGCAACTATCACGATCAAAAACAGCTTTCTGACCTAGTCAGACACATTAGAAGTGTTACGCGTAACGAGTTGGTTATTGCGACAGACCACGAGGGGGGCAGGGTGCAGCGTTTTCGCGAGGGTTTCAGTAAAATTCCTGCAATGGGAAGTATCAGCCAAAATGCTAACGAAACCCCTTATCAATCAGGCTATTTAAGCGAACAATTCGGTTGGTTGATGGCTGCTGAGCTGCTTGCTTTTGATATTGATATTAGCTTTGCTCCGGTGTTAGATATTCATGGTGTATCCGAAGTCATTGGGGACAGGAGCTTTCACCAGAAACCAGAAATAATTGTGCAACTAGCCAGTGAATTTATCAAAGGTATGCACCGAGCTGGGATGGCTGCCACAGGCAAACATTTCCCTGGGCATGGCAATGTTCTCGAGGATTCTCATATCGCCATGCCAGTAGATAAACGCAGTAAAGAAGACATATTTGCAATAGATATGGCTATTTTTAACGCTATACATCAGCAAGGTTTATTGGATGCTGTGATGCCTGCCCATGTTATTTATCCTGATGTAGACGATTTACCTGCCGGTTTTTCTAAAAAGTGGATCAAACACATATTGAGACAAGAATTAGAATTTGACGGTGTGGTATTTTCTGATGATTTGTCTATGCAGGGTGCTGTGCAAATGGGCAACATTGTTGAACGGGCTGAATTGGCCATAGAGGCAGGTTGTGACATGGTATTAGTGTGCAACGATCCAAAAGGAACAGCCAAAGTGATAGATGGCTTACCAGCCAACATGACGTTGCAAAAGGGCAGTTTAGAAAGAATAAAACGCCTCAGAAAAGCCACATCTTTGAATCTTTCTCAGTTAAAAATGACCAAGGATTACCAAGTGGCTAGCAGAGTATTAGATCAATTCTATGCAATCTAATAACAAATTAATATTGCTCTCTGGCATCAGCGCAATAGTGATGTATTGTGGGCTGTTGGCTATAGGGCAACCACACTTAATTGCCGCTACGGCTTCCATCACTTTGTTTACTGCTATGTTGTGGGTCACTGAAGCGCTGCCTATTCCTGTTACCTCACTTATTCCTTTTTTTGGCTTTCCTATGGCTGGCGTGTTGAGTCATAAAGAATCGGCTTCTGCTTTGGGGAGTCACGTTATTTTGCTGTTAATGGGCGCATTTATGCTGTCAAAGGCATTAGAGAAGTCCAATGTGCACAGTCGCTTAGCGTTTTATTTAGTGAATATTACAGGTGGAAAAAGTGCCAAGAGACTGGTGTTGGGGTTTATGTTAACCGCTGCCATTTTAAGTATGTGGATCTCTAATTCTGCCACTACCTTAATGTTATTGCCGATTACTTTGGCGGTGTTGCAACATGTAAAAGACCCGAAATTAACCATAGCTATGTTACTGGGTATTGCTTATGCGGCCAGTTTGGGTGGAGTGGGTACTCCAGTAGGTACACCGCCGAATATTATTTTTATGAGTGTTTATCTCGAAACTCAAGGTAAAGAAATTAGTTTTCTCGAATGGATGAAAACCGGTGTTCCAATTGTTGTGATCGGCATTCCAGTCATGGCTTGGTGGTTAACTCGAAATCTAGAAAATACCCAAGAGTATAATTTACCGAAATCCGGCCCTTGGCAGCCAGCTGAAAAGCGTGTGTTAGTGACGTTTTTAATGGTCGCCTTAGCGTGGATGTTTAGACCTTATTGGACTCAATGGTTAAACATGCCCAGCATTGGCGATAGCAGCATTGCTTTGGCGGGAGTCGTGTTGATGTTTTTGATCCCAAACGGTAATAAAGTTGAAGGCAAAGTCCCTTCAGTCAAAAACAGCAAGTTTGGAGAAGTGGATATTAAAGCCAAATCTGACAAATTACTTGATTGGGAAACGGCCGTTTCTATACCTTGGGGGATGTTGTTGTTATTCGCTGGGGGCATTTGTATCGCCAAGGCCTTTTCTGCGTCTGGTTTAAGTGCCCTGATGGGAGATGGGTTAACAGGGCTGTCGAGCTTACCCGTTCCCTTATTAATATTGGCCATCTGTTTATTCGTAACTTTTCTAACGGAAATTACCTCAAATACCGCCACCGCCACCTTGTTAATGCCGATATTGGCCGCAGCAGGAGTCGCAGCAGGCGTTGACCCTGCACTAATGATGATGCCCGCTGCCATCAGTGCTAGCTGCGCCTTTATGTTGCCTGTTGCAACCGCCCCCAATGCCATAGTGTATGGCATGGATAAATTTAGTATTAAAATTATGGCCAGAGAAGGTGTTATGTTGAATATATTTTTGGCTTGTATCATCACTTTAGTGAGTTACTTTTCCTTATCTTAACCTTTCGCTGTCAGTAGACTCAATCTGTAAAACACTGCCCATTTTAGGTTTTGGCTATTCAAGTTGCATCATTATTGTGCAGGCGCCCACTAGTTTAGTGCTTACCTTAGTTACCACTTCGTTTTTTTCACATGTAATGGTGCGTAAGCAATGCTGGCATTAATTCTGCAGCGTCCAACGCAATTGTCATAAAAGAATAATGAGTACCGCGAAGGCATTAATTATTCACAGTTAATTTGCCATTGTTGAAAAACAGGTTTGATTTCATTTAGGGTGAGAATTTCTGTCATTTTTGATTTCTTAAGTTTATGGGAACTCATTTGATCAAGGGAAGTCCTAACTTGGGCTCAATTACTTCTATGGTCTTTAGATCGTTGTAAATAAGGCAAACCTTTTTTCGTATATTTAGTTTTGGATCATAAAATGCTGCTTAATCATCGTTACAATTTTTTATATGTACATATTGCAAAAACGGGAGGATCAAGTATTCGAGCTGTATTGAATAGACTTCGTTGGCAAGACCCAATGTACTATTTAATGTTTCCTTGTCATAAAATTAGTAATATGTGTGGGCATACAACAGCCTCAAAACTTCCGCGCCATGCGGGGGTGATTGCCGCTAAAGAAATGTTGCCTAATGCGTTTTTTAACCAGTTGTATAAGTTTGCTTTTGTGCGTAACCCCTGGGACTTACAAGTGTCTTCTTACCATCATATTCAACGTGAAAGACCAGAATTACTTGAGAATATCGCTGATTTTAATGAATTCATTACCTATAAATTTGACCCAGCAAGACCCTACATTTTTCACTTCGACATAGCGACTAAATTACAAAGTGAACACTTAATTGATTTAAATGGAGAAATCATAGTGGATTTTGTAGGACGTTATGAATCTCTTCATGACGACTTTAGTACGATTAAAAATGAACTAGGGTTAAAAGATTTTTCTATTCCTCATAAGCGTAAGGCTAAAGACCGTAAAAAAGATTACAGGGAATATTATAATCAAGCTTCTGTTGATGCGGTTTCTAAGCATTATAAGCAGGATATTCAGTTACTTAATTATTCCTTTGAATAAAAAATACTGAAGTAGTCATTCCTTAATATAGTCATTAAACTTTGCTCTCATTTGATTGCCACAGTTAGTGTTTTTTTATTTGCTAATATGGTAATAACATATTCTTTTTTGCATCAACTTCGCGCACTAAACATCCAGTTTAGTGCAAGCATTATCGAGATATTCAGCTCTTCCCCCATAAATACTGGCTTATAGAGGCTGGCATTAAATCTGCTAAGTAGACTTCGTACAGCAAATTCTTCTGTATTCCCATTTATTGATATTTCACATAGGGGTGTTATGGAAGTTGAATTGTTGTGGTTTGTAGGCACGTTATGTTTAGCGGGAGCAATTGCAGGTATTACTGCCGGATTGTTTGGAAATGGTGGTGGGTTTGTAGTAGTACCTGCTTTATTAGCTGTTTTTCCTTTTTTTAGTGAGTCGTCAGGAGAACTTATTAAGGTAGCTATTGGCACGTCTTTAGCGTCAATAGTTGTCTCAAGTGCACGTTCTGTTCAGGCCCATAGTAAAAAGAATGCCGTTGATTTTGCAATATTGAAAGATTGGTCTGTTTGGTTAGTGGTTGGTGTGTTAATCGGATTATATATTGCTGCTCATACTAGTCCAGAAAGTCTGATTATTGTGTTTGCAACAGGCGTGTTGTTGTATTCGATATATTTCTTGTTTCCGAGGCTATTTAAAGGATCGTCAAATACATTAACTATGCCTCAAGGTCCCTATAAAGCTGGATTAGCTTCTTTTTTGGGTGGGTTTTCAGCGCTTCTAGGAATTGGCGGTGGAACCATAACAGTGATGACTATGGTGATTTGTAATCGCAGTGTTCATCAAGCAATAGCAACAGCTGCTGGTGTGGGTTTTATTATTGGTTTACCTGGAGCAATTGGATTTTTGCTTATGGGTCACAACGTCACCAACCTTCCGTATGGAACTGTTGGTTACATCAATATTCCGGCGCTTATTGCCATAAGTGCAGGTTCAATTCTAACAGCACCTATAGGTGCTAAATGGGCACATAGCTTGAATGAGGTCAGTCTAAAACGCATGTTTGGGCTGTACTTAGTCATAGTGTCGATTTCTATGTACTACAAAGCATTTTAATTCAATTAGAAACAACTAAAGGGCGACAACATGACTGACAGTGTAAGTAGAAGATTATTTTTAAGGGGAACAATAGCTACAGCTTCCGCTGTGGCTGCAGGTGGTTTAGTTTCTTTATCAGGTAACGCGTTAGCTGCGCATCATAAGGCTCCCGTTGTGCATTATGGTCCAATTTCTAGCGTTGCAAAACTTAACGCTAATGAAAATCCCTATGGTCCAAGCCCAGGTGCCATTAAAGCGATGATGGAAGCGAGCGCTAAAGGAGCGTATTACGCTGCTGAGCCCTATCAAGTGTTGACAGATATGATTGCCGAGAAAAATGGTTTGAGTAAAACCCAAGTCTTGCTGAGCTCTGGTTCAAGTGGTGTGTTGTCTTATGCGGCTATTGCGGCGTCAACAAAAGGTAAAATACTGGGGCCAGATCTGTTTTGGGATACTACAGCTAAAGCACCACAAAAAATGGGTGGAGATAAAATTAAGCGGATAGCTAAAACCGCCGACTTGAGTATTGATTTAGATGCGTTGTATGCGGCCATTGATGATGATGTTGCTATGGTTCATGTCACTAACCCAAATAATCCTACAGGAAGTTTATTAGATGCTGCAAAGTTAAGAGCTTTTTGTATAAAAGCGGCTAAGAAAACATTGGTGTTGGTTGATGAAGCCTATAACGAGGTTACAGATATGCCGGAAAAAAACTCCATGGTGTCTTTGGTACGTGAAGGCCATAACGTTATAGTCGCTAGAACATTTTCTAAGATATATGGTCTTGCTGGTATGCGAGTAGGCTACATGATGGCATCGGAGGAAAATACCAGCAATATTAATCGCTATGGTTTAGGTGGTTATGCCATGAATCAGGCAGGCTTGGCCGCTGCAATTGCCAGTTACAATGACGAAGCGTTTTTAAAAATGTCTAAGTCCAAGATCATCGAAGGCCGTGAAATGGTTTTAGAGGCTGTTAAAGCCAATGGATTAATCGCACTGCCTTCGGCTACTAATTTTGTTTTTGTGGATTTAGGTCAAGGTAATGCAGAAATTTTCAGACAAAAAATGGCTGAGCAGAATGTGTTAATCCGTGGTATCTACCGGGATTATACCAATTGGTCACGAGTCAGTATGGGCTTGATCCCAGACGTGCAAAAATATGTGGATGCACTACCAAAGGCATTAGAGCAAACATTAGCCTTATCTTAAAAGCCTTAACATAGGATGTATGGCTTAAAAGAGTAATTCTCCTCTCCAATTGCCCAAGGAATGGGCATCTTTGGTTAGTTCAAATAGTATTTTACTGACAATTTGTTTGACATTGCTAGTGGGGTGTTTAGCGTTATTTACCAGTAACACTTCTCGGCTCAGCTTAGGTTGAGTGATACACAGGGAGTTGATTTGTTTTGTTTTCTCTAGGTGGAATACTGCAGATGACGGCAAGATCATCAGACCTAATCCATCTGTGACATAACGTAAATTAGTCATCAATAATCCAAAGTTTTGTTTATTCCAGATCCTAACGCCCGTTTGCGTTTCATAACGATTTAGCATTTGCACAAGAGGATCACTTTGATGGGGTAAAATGATTTCAAATGCCGCTAGATCTTTGAATTCAATTTCGTCTTGTTGAGCCAGTTGAGCATATCCTTGTTGATTTGATTCAGTGCCGACCACCAAATAAATATTCTCCTTAATCATAGGGGAGCTACAAAAATTTTTATCTGAAAAAGTGTTTTCATAAGTGATAGCTAAATCAATTTGGCCTTCGCTAAGGCATTGATTAAGAAAATCTGTGGTGCCGTAATGCAGTGTGAGTTCTACATTTGGATATTTTTTCTGAATGGCTTGTGTTAGTGGGATTGCCAATACATTACAAACAGCTTGTGCCATGCCAATGGATATTTGTCCTGATGGATTTGCTTCAGTTTCGACAATTTCACTCTTAGCCATGCCCATCTGATGAACAATAGATTTTGCTCTTAAGTAGAATTTCTCCCCACATGTAGTCAGCCTTACTCCCCTAAAATCCCGTTCGAACAATTTCACTGCCAATTCGTGTTCTAAACTAGAAATTTGCTGACTTATAGCAGGTTGCGCAATATCTAATTCTTTTGCCGCACCAGTAATACTGCCTTTATCAGCGGTTTTTAAAAAGTATTTAAGTTGTTTGCTATTCATTCAGTAAAAAAACCTGACGTTCGAGCAGTGCCACATAGTTGTGCAATCGAGCTATTAATGCGCATTTTACTATTCTTTTCCATCCACTTAGCCGTTGTTGGCTACACGTTTAATACATTTAATACAAGGAACGTGCCATCACACTAAATAAAAGCCAGTGATAGCGAGGGTCTCAATGGGCATAAGAAAACCTTAGGGGGGCTATACAAAAGCTGCATCCCTGATTGGCATTTGTGTTGCTTTTTATATGCTAAGAGGCGAGGTTTTTCTGCTGTTTTTGCTACCTGAAATGGTGCATTGCACTTGCATAGTCCCTTCGTTTCGAAACTGAGAATGCATCGCCTATTTAGAGCGTTGCGCCAGTTAGTTCTAAGAAAACACATATCGCTCACTAATAAGAGGTTAAATATGCTCAAACTACATAAACTTAGTCTATCTATCCGTCGGTCACTGCCAGTTTTAGTGGCCACGTCTGGGTTAGTCATGATGTCACCGAGCATTTATGCCCAAGATGCAGAACAAACAGATAAAGCCAATTTAGAAAAAATTATTGTCACAGGTTCAAGAGGGGCACCTAGGTCGGTTGCCGATTCTGCTGTGCCAGTGGATGTATTTAGTGAAGATGACCTAGTGTCTGTTTCTTTTACCGATACAAATGACATTTTAAAAACCTTAGTGCCTTCTTATTCTTTGTCCCGTCAGCCTATTTCTGATGGTGGATCTTTTATACGTCCAGCAAGTTTGCGTGGTATGCCTACAGATAAAACCTTAGTTTTGGTTAATTCAAAAAGGCGTCATCGTTCTGCTTTGGTGCAAATTGGGGGATCAGGTACTCAAGGGGCAGACATTGCGACGATTCCTTCATCAGCACTCAAAGGTGTGGAAGTGCTTCGTGACGGGGCGGCTGCACAGTATGGTTCAGACGCTATCGCCGGCGTAATCAACTTTCAGTTAAAGGATAACGATGAAGGTGGCTCTTTGTCAGTGGACATGGGTCAATATTACGAAGGTGATGGTGAGCAATTCACGGTAACAGGTAATATAGGTTTTGCCCTTGGTGATAAGGGGTTCTTTAGTCTTTCAGGTGAAATATCCGATACAAGCTCTACCAGCCGTAGTGAGCAATACTGCGAAAGTTGGGCTTGTGTGGATGTCGACAGTGCCAACTTCTTAACAGGTCTGGATACGTCAGTATCTGGTTACTCTGAAGACGCTTTCATTGCTGGCTTAGACAACGCTAATTTAGGCGGAGAAAACGTAGTGCAGCCTTGGGGTCAACCTAACAGTTCAGCGACTCGCTTGTTTTTTAACTCAGGCTATGAAATTAGCGAGACCATGAAGCTATATGCCTTTGGTAACTATTCTGCCAGTGAAGGCGATGGTAGTTTTTACTATCGTTATCCAGGTAACGGTACCATTGAGGATATTCGTTTAGCAGATGGATCACTTTATTCACCCCTTGAAAAATTTCCTGGTGGTTTTACGCCTAGGTTTACTGGTGAAATTACTGACGTATCAATAGTCGGCGGATTAGAAGGTGAGTTTGCTAATGAAATGACCTATGACTTCAGTGCTAGGTTCGGATCGAATAAAATTGAATACACCTTAGAAAACACTATCAACCCTTCTATGGGTCCTGATTCGCCCACTAAATTTCACCCTGGTGATTTAATTAACGAAGAATTACAACTGTCAGCTGATTTTACGCAGTTTTTTGATATGGGATTTTCTACCGAGGTGGTACTCGCTTTTGGTTTGACTTATATGGAAGAAAGTTACGAGTTAGTTGAAGGTGACCCTGATTCATACAGTGTGGGACCTTATTCTAGTCCCGATCCTTATGATTTTTGTAACGCCGATGGTTCAGCTAGTGCCGATGGTTTGGCAGTGATTTTAGCCGGTTCTAGTTTAGATTGTGGTAATTCTGCTGATGCTGTTTATACCGCGGTAGGAGTCGGCTCTAACGGCTTCCCTGGATATTCTGATATCTATTCAGAGACTTATGATCGCGATATGGCAGGTATTTATGTCGATTTAAGTACAGATATTACCGATGCATTGTTCTTGCAAGGTGCATTACGCTATGAGGATTACTCTGACTTTGGTTCTGAATTAGTAGGTAAGATCGCTTTCAAATACAGTTTGAGCGATGAAGTTAACTTACGTGGTTCGGTAGGCACTGGTTTTAGAGCGCCGACCCCAGGACAACAAGGTACAACCAACGTTTCGACTCGATTACCAGATGGTCTTCCTGTGGCGACTGGTCTTTTCCCTGCATTGAGCGATGTAGGGCAAGCGCTAGGGGCCGAAGCCTTAAAACCTGAAACGTCTTTGAACTATAGTTTAGGTATGTCGGGTAGCTTTGACGAATTAAGTTTAACTGTCGACTTTTATCGTATTGAACTGGCTGACCGTTTTTATGCGGTATCGACCATAGATGTATCCACTAATCCAGACGATGGTGATGCCTATGACAAATATTTAGCTTTAGTGGCTGCGGGTGTGGATGGGGCAAATACAATTGGCGGTGTTAATTACTTCCAGAATGCCTTTGATACTGTCACTAACGGCTTGGATATTGTTGCCACTTATACTTTAGATGACACCGTATTAACTGGGTCATTAAACTACAACTCAACCGAAATTGATTCAGATGCATCTTTATACCTTAACAATGAAGATGAGTATGATTTAGAAAATGCACTGCCTAAATGGCGAGGCGTTTTATCTGCTAAACATAATTTTGACATGTTAAGCATATTGATTCGTGCTAATTTTTATGGCGCATATGAAAATGCTATAAGCTCTGATGCGAGCATAGTGCAAGAGTATGACGCAGGGGTAATGTTTGATTTAGAAATGAATTACCAACTGAGTGATAGCATATCTATTGCCGCTGGTGCCCGTAATATTTTTGATACTTATCCAGATAAAGATGGCGTAATGGTTGACGGTAATCTAAACCGCGATGACTGTTGTGGTGTAGTTTACTGGTCAGGTAATAACGTTGATTGGCAAGGCGGGTATTACTACGCACGCTTAAACTATGTGTTTTAATATTTACAAACTTTGTTAGATTAAAAAGCCGTCAGATTTGACGGCTTTTTTGTTGTACTTGGTATTCCACCTTAGAATAAGTGAATTGTTTATCAAGCCATTATTTTATTCACTTTCTTGTTCGTCGCTGTCTTGATCGGTTTCGGGCCAACGATAACGCGTAATACGCACAATCATGCCAAATAAAGGATGATCAAAATAATGGACTTGTTTGCTGATGACCCGTCTTAGCTGATTAAAATTTACACTTTGCAGATAATTAGGTTGTTGTAGTTGATTGTCTGTTATTGCACCTTGCACAGCCATATTAGAGGCTAATTCGGATGTTTTTAGTGCTTTTTTAGGGTCATATACGGGCTGTCTGTAGTCTAAGTTACTATCGATGTGTAAATATGGAACTCGCCCAACTCTGCGCAAGTACACGGTTATTCCGCCGTCTAATTGCCACAGCTCTTTAAGTAAAGCTGAGTCGGCTTTGTGAATAATTTGTTTAGTTTTATCATCGTTGTGTTCAAAATCAATAGGCGTTTCATCGGTCAACGCCTTATCAATTTTGGCAAATAGATCTTCAGTAATGGTTGTTTCAGAGCCATTCTCATTATCTAAAAGTGCCCGTTGCTGCTCAGGAGATAAAAGTGCAAGTTCTTGTTGAGGAATATACACCTCATCTGTTTGTTGCTCTAGAGTATTAATTAACGTTTCTGAATCAGGTACTAAAGGTAAACCAAGGGCATTAAATTGTGGTGCATAATTTTGCCCAGCAAACAATCGAATTGTTTGCCCATTTTCACGGCCAAAATGCACTTGTTGTCGCCAATTCATATGCAATATTGGGCTGATATCTCGCTGCTTTTTAATCTTTTCGTATAAATCATTCATACGCATATTGGATTTAGGTAACACACTTGCACTTCGCTTTTGTGGCCATTCAATCCCGTCTATTACCACTGGTACCTGCGAAATCAGGTTTTTAGCTTGTTCGTCTAATTCTGCTTGTTGTAAATAGTTAATAGAGGCAAATGACGCATCAATTTCCTCAGAATAGGCACAAGGAAGATCACTAGGGATTTGCCATTCAATAAAGTCGACCCGAATAGGTGGTCTAATTACACGGGTTTCAGTGAATTCTAGGTTGGCTGGTTGCTCAAGGTTTACGCCGTTACCTGGTTGCGAGTGTAATTGTGTAGTATTTTCATGTTTCGACGGTTCAGTAATAACATTGTGTTCTGTAGATTGATCAAATATATCTGTTGTCGCCACTTCGTATTGAAAGTTTGTGGCATCATTCGTTTTTGCACTAAGTGCTAAGTTCTGATCACTTGCTGCAATTTTGTCTAATTTTTGTTCTTCTAACGGTGGCGCTGAAGGATCTTTTTCTGCAACTTCTGGTGTAGGTAAAGCAAAATCTAGCTCATGCTGGGTTGTTACCGCTTGGCGGCTTGATGCTCGGCAGTAATCGAGTCCTGCACGCAGGTAACTTAAATCCGGGTGAAGATAGGGGGTGAGTAAGTCAAGATATCCATTGTCAGGGGGAACGAGTCGCGACTGTTGAAACTTTTCGGTAATATCGCTTACATGTAAATTACGCTCGAATAAAATCACTTCAACATCAAACCACCACTGAGTTTCTGCTGCTAGGGCAGGTTGCACTAAAACACTGGCACTAAATAAGGCGGCTAGGGCAGTTTTTGCCGTGAAAGCCCCATTAGTTATGGGTTTTAGAGGATGGTTTCTGAGTTTATCTATCATTAAGCTGCTCGTAATTGTTGGCTAAACTCGGTTAGCATATTGTTAAACAGTTCAAGTCTATCTTTGGCTGATTCAGTAGGCACGATAAATTTAAGTTTTTGTGGTCCATCTAATTTGTAGATCCTCGGCTGCGACTGAATGAGTTTGATAATAAAGCCAGGATCTATTTGTGTTTGCAAAGAGAATTCTACAAATCCCCCTTTATTGGTACCCTCCATTTTTGAGATACCAATTTGTTTAGCTTTGAGTTTAAGCATGGTCATGTCTAACAAGTTTTTAGCACTTTGTGGTAATAGACCAAATCTATCAATCAGTTCAATTTGTAACTCATTTACAGCCCTTTCATCTTTACAACCGGCCAGCTTTTTATACAAGGATAAACGTAGATTGACGTCGGGGATATAATCATCTGGAAACAATGCGGGTAAACGTAAATCGATCTCTGTTTGCTCTGAAAGCGCAGATTCTAATGAGGGTTCTTTGCCTTCTTTAAGTGCTTCTACCGCTTGCTCTAACATGTCCATGTATAGGGTAAAACCGATACTGGAAATTTGTCCTGATTGTCCATCTCCAAGTAATTCACCTGCACCACGAATTTCTAAATCGTGGGTAGCTAAGGCAAAACCTGCCCCTAATTCTTCTAATGATGATATTGCATCTAGGCGTTTAGCGGCATCTTTGCTTAATCGTCTTCGATGAGGCGTGAGTAAATAAGCATAGGCCTGATGATGTGAACGACCCACACGACCACGTAGTTGATGAAGTTGCGCGAGGCCTAAATGGTCGGCTCTGTCCATTACTATAGTATTGGCAGAAGGCACATCGATACCTGTTTCGATAATAGTGGTACATAACAACACATTAAATCGCTGGTGATAAAAATCTGCCATGACTTTTTCAAGTTCACGTTCACGCATTTGGCCATGACCTATGGCAATGCGGGCTTCAGGTACTATTTCGGCAATTTCTTGAGCGGTTTTTTCAATGGTGTCTACTTCGTTATGTAAAAAATAAACCTGACCACCACGGAGAATCTCCCGCATGATGGCTTCCCGTATAAGCCCTTTGTTGCGTTGCTGTACAAAGGTTTTGATGGGTAAACGTTTAGCCGGTGGTGTGGCGATAATGGATAAGTCGCGCATACCACTTAACGCCATATTCAAAGTTCTTGGAATAGGAGTGGCTGTTAAGGTTAGAATGTCTACATCTGAACGCAATGCTTTAAACTTTTCTTTCTGGCGTACCCCAAATCGATGTTCTTCATCAATGATGACTAAACCTAAATCGTTAAATTTAAGGCTGTCTTGTAATAATGTATGCGTTCCCACCACTATATCTACTTTACCTTCACCAATTGCAGTGATGGTTTGTTTTGAATCCTTAGCGCTGACAAAACGAGACAATACTTCAATTCTGAAAGGACAGTTGACAAAACGTTCTTTAAAATTTTCAAAATGTTGCCCAGCAAGTAAAGTAGTAGGCACTAAGATGGCCACTTGTTTTCCTTGATTGGCTGCAATAAACGCTGCGCGCATTGCCACTTCAGTTTTACCAAAACCGACATCGCCACAGACTAGTCTGTCCATGGCATTTGCTGATCCCATATCTTGGATCACTGCGTTGATGGCTTTTTGTTGGTCTAAGGTTTCTTCAAACGGGAAACTGTCACTAAAAGATTGATATTCATCCCATGCGATCTTAAATGCATAGCCGGGTTTAGCCGCACGTCTGGCGTACACATCTAATAACTGAGCTGCCACATCGCGGACCTTTTCTGCGGCCTTTTTCTTGGCTTTTGCCCAAGTTTCGGTGCCCAAGTGATGTAAAGGAGCATGTTCAATATCACCGCCACTATAACGGCTAATGAAATGTAATGAGGCCACAGGCACATATAACTTAGCTTGTTTGGCATATTCTATGGCCAAATATTCGGTGGTGATGCCGCCGGCATCTAAGGTTTGTAACCCTAAATAGCGACCTACACCGTGTTCAAAATGCACCACTGGCTGGCCTATTTGTAATTCAGCCAAATTGCGAATAATGGCGTTTTCGTCTGTACCTTGACGTTTATCTCTTCTGCGCCTGTGACTGATTTTATGCCCGAGTAATTCGGTTTCAGTAATAAAGGCAATTTTACTTTTTGGCTCTTCAAGTAAAAAACTAAACTCAGCAGCACCGACAGTTATGCCTATGGGTTCGGCGCTGTGCATAAAGCTTTCAAGGGTTTCAAATACCTTGGGTCTAATTTCCGCTTTGCTGAGTATTTCTAATAAACCTTCGCGGCGCCCAGCTGATTCGGCACTAAACAACACTTTAACTTTTTGTTTTTGCCAGTCAGCTACCAATTGTTTTAATGATGTCCACGGCACTTTATTTTGTGGCTTCAGCGCTACGTCGCCCACAGATGCCGTGGCAAAGTTAACACTACCGGTTTTTTCAGCAACGGCTTGGTTTTGTATTTGTACTCTTGGCCATTCTTTTAAGGCACCAAACAGCTCTTCGTAACGCATAAAAATGTCAGCAGGATGCAACAAGGGGCGCGCAAGGTTATAACGGAGTTGTTCATACCTATGATTAACATCTTTCCAGTGATTTTCATGTGCGACCTGCAAATCGCCGTGCATTAATATGGTGGTATCTTGATTCAGGTAATCGAATAAGGTCGCGGTTTTATCGAAAAACAACGGTAGATAATATTCTATGCCACCGGGCATCAGACCTTTACCTACTTGGTAATAAATGGACTCTTTGCTGTTATTGGCGTCGAACTTGCTGAGATATTGCTGCCTAAATAACAAACTTGCTTGTTTGTCGGTAGGGAACTCTCTAGCGGGTAACAGTTTAATTTCATCTACTTTGTCACCAGAGCGTTGCGTTTCTGGGTCGAAGTGCCTAATGGTATCTACTTCATCATCAAATAAATCAATACGGTAGGGATGCTGACTGCCCATAGGGAACAAATCAATAATACTGCCACGGATAGAGAATTCGCTGTGCCCCATCACTTGGTTGACATGTAAATATCCAGCGCGCTCTAAGCCTGTACGAAAATCATCAATATCTAATTTTTGATTCACTTCCAATATCAGTAAATATTTACCAATATAATCTACCGGTGCCATACGCATCATCAATGTATTGATGGGCACAATAAAGACTCTACGTTCGTTTTGGGTGAGTTGATACAAGGTTTCTAGGCGCTGGGAAACTATGTCTTGATGTGGTGAAAAGTTATCGTAGGGAAGGGTTTCCCAATCAGGAAACAATTGCACATCAACAGCTTGATCCCGTAAAAAGTAATCAAGTTCTTTTTCAAGTTTGATGGCGCTAGGTGTATCTGCGGTCACTAATAATATCGGGCCAGATGCAGATTTTGTGGCATTGGCTAATACTAGCGCGGTACTGCTGCCTAGGAGATTGCCCCAATGGCGAATATCGTTTTTAGTTTTAAGAGTATTGTTTGGTAAAGGTGGTGAAAAAATACTGTGAGTCATTAATAGTTTTCGTTTTAGTTCTTTTAAGGTTTTTCTTGGTTTTTACGTTTGCGTAAATTGGCCGCTTGTAAATGTAAACTCGCTTTGACTAATAAATCTTGGTCTTCTTCACGTATACGAGTAAAAATCAAGGATACATGGTACGTATCATCAGCTGGCTTACAAGTAATAACTTCAGCAAAACAAAAAATCGCCGACGCTTCTTCTCTTAGAAACAGTTTAAGTTCAATTGCCGCGCCAACGGAAAGTGGCTTTTCACTTTCTATAACTATACCTCCGCCACCAAATTTTAGTGAGTGATAGCTTTGTTCATTTTTGGAATGTTGTTGTAAAATAAGCGACATCATCAAGTCAATCTTTCGTGATTGATGATTAAGAAATTCAGCTAGCTCAACTGCGTGTTCACCTAAACGGCGCAGTGGCCGTAAAGCCTTGGTATCTATACCTGATAATTCACTGGCAATTTGAAATTCGTAGGGCATATGTTGATGTAAATCATCAATTTCGGGTAAAAGAAAATCCTCTTCCAATAAACGCATATTGACTGGAATATTGTGCTTGATCATGAAAAATTCATCAAATTGTTGATGCTTTTGTTCAAGCGTTAAGTTTTGCATTTTCTCTCCCAGTTTTAGCTTTGCTTGTTAGATTTACGTCTGGCACGTATTATTCAACATCATTCATCACTATACCAACAGTTAAACCTTTATTTTTTAACTGTTTTGTTCTCATAAGAGTTTCTTTTTTATGTTTTACCCGCTCTCAGCCTTTATTGGTTTACGTTATGCCAAAGCATCTAAAGGCAGTCATTTTATTGCCTTTATTAACTTTTTTTCTGTAGCTGGTATTGCGCTTGGGTTGATGGCCTTGATCACAGTTTTATCAGTCATGAATGGGTTTGAGGGAGAACTTAAACTGCGAAATTTAGGGATCACTCCTCATGTATTAGTACAAAAAAAGTCTGATGTAGATGCTTTCCCTGATACATTTACGGGAATCCAAGGTGTGCTTAATAGTGCTTTGCAGATAGATTCGGAAGGTATTATTCAATCCTCAGAAGGACTGACAGGGGTCATGTTTCAAGGCATTCAACCAGAGGTGATGCAACAATCCTCTATTATTGCTCAGAATATGTTAATTGGTCAGTTGACTGATTTGGTCAAAGGGGAATATGGGATTGTTATTGGGCACGCACTGTCTAACAAGTTACATTTGCGGATTGGCGAATCCGCGCGTTTGATCTCATCAGAAAATAGTTATTTTGGGCCTTTTGGTCGGATCTACAGTCAAAGAGTGTTCCGCGTGGTCGGTATATTTGATCTAGGCTCTGCATTAGATGATAAAGCGGTGTTGATGCATATTGATGACGCCGCCAGATTGTTACGCAGTAAAACCGAAAATTTAGCGCAAACGCGGTTGTTTTTGGCTGACGCCTTTGAGTATAAAAGTGTCGTTCAATCATTACAGCAGCAAGGTTACCGCTCTACTAACTGGCGTGACCAACAAGGTGTGTTATTTGATGCCGTGAAAATGGAAAAAAATATGATGTCACTGATGTTGTTACTTATCATCTCGGTGGCCGCATTTAACATAGTGTCGGCTCTAGTGATGGTCGTCACCGAAAAGCAAGGTGATATTGCGATATTGTTAACGCAAGGCATGACCCGTAAGAATATTATGGGGATTTTCCTTTTTAATGGTATCTACAATGGTATTAAAGGCACGGCTATTGGCGTTGTCGCCGGTGTTTTGTTAGTGTCACAAATTAATAATATTATTAAACTACTGAATTTACCGGTATTTCTTAGTCCTGAAGGACAAGGTGTGCCCACCGACTTGCAATGGCAACAAGTACTATTTCTCATAGGTACGTCACTTATTTTATGCTTTTTAGCTAGCCTTTACCCAGCCTATCGAGCGGTAAGAGTTAATCCGGCTGATGCTTTAAAATATGAATAAATCCAACTTGGGTATACAATAGCTGGCTAATAGTAGTATTTTCGGGCAACCGCGCTGGCAGCCGCTCTCTAAATTTTAAGGTTTATCAAATGGAAAAAACGTTTATCACCGCTCAACAATTACTTGAAGATTCATTTCGAGTGGCAGCTCAGGTTTATGAAAGTGGCTTTCGCCCACATTTTATTATCGGCATTTGGCGTGGCGGTGCACCTATTGGTATAGCTGTACAAGAATATTTCGATTTTAAAAAAGTGGAAACTGACCATATTGCGGTGCGGACCTCCTCTTATTACGGTATTGATCAACAATCAAAAACCATCAAAGTGCATGGGTTACATTACTTGATTGAAAATGCAAATGCCGAAGATAGCCTGTTAATTGTGGATGATGTATTTGATTCAGGCCGCAGTGTAGACGCCTTGATGAAACAAATTAAAAAATTATCTCGAGCGAATATGCCAAAAGATGTGCGCATAGCTTGCCCTTATTACAAACCGCAAAATAATAAAACAGATTTAGTGCCTGATTATTATGTGCATGAAAGTGATGAATGGTTGGTGTTTCCTCATGAAATATCTGGCCTTACACCGGATGAAATTATTCAGGGTAAAACAGATTTAAAAAATGTGATGCACTTGCTAAAACAAGATTAGTTAGTGGCAACATAATCAGCTAAAAGTACATAAAAAAGACAGGTGACTGTCTTTTTTATCGCCCGTTTTTTATAAGTTTGTTTCATTCCAGGTTTCAATTAAATTGTGTGAGCTGTTGTTTCGCTCGCAGCTTCTCTTAGCTTTAATGCTGACTGATGTCATCTTTACTCATACTCGTCTAATCCTATGGGTGCGACAATATGTCGCATTGTGGCCTTAGTGTAAGTTTCTATAATGACTAAAAAATTTTGGTAAGTTATTTTGAAATTCTTAATACACCTTATTCTGCGTTCACTCATTGTTTCGTCTTTGGCGTTGTCATTTGTGGTTTTCTCTCACGACTTTAGTGCCGGTAAGCTTGAAGTGCAGCATCCTTGGGCGAGACCCACTGCGCCAGTGGTTAAAACCGGGGCGGTATATTTAGTTATTAATAATCCAACACAGCAAACACAACGTTTGTTGTCTGCGCGGGTTCCCCAGAGCGTGGCCGAACAGGCGCAAATACATCAAACCCTGCATACTGAAAATATGTTAAAGATGCGAGAAGCTCAGAATGGCTTGTTGCTCCCCGCTAAAGAGACAACTGAACTGACGCCAGGCGGCAGCCATATTATGTTGGTTGGACTTAAACAACCCTTAGTAAAAGGGGCTAAATTTCCCATGCAGTTGCAATTTGAAAACAGCCCAGAGGTAACGGTTGAGGTCTGGGTTGAAGTTCCTCCTGAAGCAAATTCCGACACATCTAATCATTCCCATCATTAACACTACTTGGAAGAGAAATTACCATGCAATTTAATGCCAATTTTAAACTGACTACTTTTACCAGCTTATTCGTTGCGACTATTTTGAGCGCTTGTGGTGACAGTAATTCTACTGACAACAGCAACAAGGATACAGCAGTCGCTAGTGCGTTTAGTCTTAATTTTAAAGCCATGAGTGGTACTGAGGAAATTGATTGTGATGCTATGTTTACTGACTACGGCACCGACCAAAGTTATAGCATAGGGGTAAGTGATTTACGTTTCTATGTGAGTAACCTTAAGTTTTACGATCAATATGATGTAGAGATAGAAGCCACCTTAGATGAAAATGACTTTCAGTACCAAAGTGAACAAGGTTTTGTTGCCCTGGTCGACTTAACGTCTACAGCTAGTGGTGCTTGCGCTATAGAAACTCTAACTGGAACGGCGCGTACAAATAGTGTTATTTCTGGTAGCTATACTGATACAGGGGTCGCTAAAGTGTCTTTTGATTTAGGTGTACCCCAAGCCGTTATGCAGCAGGTGATCGCCACCACTTCAGTGGAAGATGCACCGTCTCCTTTAAATGAAATGTATTGGTCTTGGGCCAGTGGATATCGCCACTTTTTAATGAACTTTGCTATTGAAGATACTAACGGTGTAGCTGGTGGTGGTTATCTACATATTGGCAGCAAAAATTGTACTGGTGATGGTTTGCTAGCACTTGAAACCCAAGATGAATGTGAATACATCAACACCCCAAAAGTGGAATTGAATAACTTTGATCCAGCTGTGAATACTGTGGTGGTGGATATCCAAAGCATTCTCTCTGGCGTGGCCTTCGCATCAACAACTGAGGGGGTAGATACCCCTGCAGTCAGTTGTCATTCAGCGCCAAGTAGTGTGCAAGCAGATTGTGGTCCTGTTTTCTTGAACTTTGGTATTTCCGCAGAAACTGGCGCAAGTTTAGCCGCCGACAACGCTACTATTAGCGCTGAATAGTTTAGTTCGGGGGAGACTCTGGTTTCCCCTAAACCTTTGAAAAAGAGACGTGATGAAGTTTATTGCCGTATGTCTAGTGATGGGGATTTTGATGGGGTGTAATCAATCCTCTTCAACCACAGTAGAAGAAAGTACTCAACAACAAAGCCTTAGGGATTTACTTGAACTACCTGCTCATATGGCAGTGCCGTCGATACCTGATTTTAATCCTTTAACAGCAGAAAAAATCCAACTAGGTCGGTTTCTGTTTTACGACCCCAAATTATCGGCAAATCAAACTCAATCTTGTTCATCTTGCCATGAACAAATTTTAGCCTTTAGTGATGCTGTAGAGCGGCCTTTTGGCTCAACGGGTCACCAGTTAGTTCGTAACAGCCAAGGCTTAGCCAATGTGGTTTATCATTCAACTTTTACTTGGAGCAATAATGGGTTTTTGGAATTAGAAGAGCAGCTAAACGTACCTATTCGGTCTGATAACCCAATAGAGCTAGGCGTGACCGATTCCAATATAGAAGAAGTCCTTGCAAGGTTTGATGCCGATGCTAGTTACGTGGACATGTTTGCCGCTGCTTTCCCTGAAAGTGAGTCGGGTGCAAGCATTAACAAAATTATTTTTGCCTTAGCCAGTTTTGTGCGCTCGATGATCAGTGCAGGCAGTGCCTATGATCAATATTTGTTGGGAGATACTAGCGCATTAACAGAGCAACAAAAATTAGGTTTTAGTTTGTTCAATGGCGAAAAATTTGAATGTTTTCATTGCCATACGGGTAGTAATTTTTCAGTGTCGTACCGTGACTCAAACACTACTGAAGATACTATTCAATATCCGTTTTTTAATAATGGGCTTTATAACGTAGACGGCGAGGGCAGTTATCCCGCGGCTGATCAAGGCTTATATGAATTGACGCTAGACTTAGCCGACAGAGGACTTTTTCGTCCCCAAAGTTTAAGGAATATCGAGCTAACCGCTCCTTATATGCATGATGGCAGTATTGCGACTTTACGTGAGGTCATTGAGCACTACGCCAGAGGAGGTCGGTTAATTGAATCTGGTGAAAATGCCGGAGATGGCAATTTAAGCCCACTCAAGTCAGGTTTAATAAAAACATTTGTTGCAACTGATGATGAAATCGATGCAGTGATTGCGTTTCTCGAATCCTTAACTGACTACGAATTTATCAATAACCCTAAATTTTCCGATCCCTTTAAAGAATAATAATGAAAAAAACTATCCTTAGCTGTGTTTGTAGTTGTTTTGCGGCCTCTGCCGTTGCCCATGAGAATCAACCTGTTAATACGCAACCCGATTCATTAGATATTAAAACCACCTTTACTTACAGAAATAACCAAGCTTTTCCATCTGATGAGGTGTGGCAGTTACCCGGTATATTATTGGGTGGAGAGTCGTTACCAGTGGAGCAAGGTGCTAGCCTTGATGATGTGCAACTTTTAGGGCATTTAAATATTCATAAGCGTTATTTTGTCAGTGCAAAAGTTGGCGCACATAGTCATGATGGTTCAACAGAAGTGGCGTTAGAAAACCTTTGGTTTGGCAGCCGCGCGGCGATAATGGGGCAGCCTCTATTATTTGAAATAGGTAAAATGTCCAGCGATATTACCCCTACCGCTAACTTTCATGCTTCAGGTGGATCCTTCAGTGAGTCACCTTTGTTGGCCGATGTGTTTTTTGCCAGGCATTTTGTTGATATAGGTGCCAGAGCCAGTGCTTCAATACAAGGTATCAACTTCGGTATTGAAGTCTGGAATGGTGATAATTGGCCAGCTAGTTCGGGGGAGGGAACCGCAGCTTTATTTGTGCATTATGCCATTCAACATGGGGAACTAAGTGCCAAGGTAGGCAGTTGGCTAATGCGCAGTGAGGCAGACAAGCGTAGTGATCAAAGATACGAAGATGGACACAGTCATGGTGATGCACAATTAAGCGCTTCAGATCTTACCTTTTCTGGAGAGACGGTCACCATGGGCAGTTTTGCTAATCTGCAATGGCAAGTGAACCCTATTATCCTGAATGCCGAATTCGAGTGGATCCGCGCTGATATTGACGCGCAGTTACTGGACGTGACTCAAAGTGCGGCATTTTTGGCAACCCAAGATGGATATAAGCTGCAACTCGGTGTGTCATTAGACAATCACAGTTTACAAGTTAAATACGAACGTTTAGTGGTCGACAATAGTTTTACTCAAACGTCCCAAACCTTTATTCAATCTAGCGGCTTATACAATGAGGGGATCGAACCTGAAAAATTGGCTGTGGCCTGGACATGGGATTTTTATGATAGCTTTAGGCTTCGTACTGAATGGTATCAAGATGATACTCAGGAAGCTGGCACTAGCCGTTGGGCTATAGGTTTAGTTTGGCAGCATAAACTGTTATAAATGCAGCTACTTTCAATAATCATATTGGCCTCATGTCATTAGCCTATCTGCAAACTAATCGTCATCTGCTGCAATTAATTAAGCTGCGTAATGGTTTTATCGCGTTGCAATTATTGGTGGTTTTATTCGCTGAGTTTTGGTTCGAATATGCACTGCCATATTTTATTCTTAAAAGCATAATCGCAGTAGAGTTGTTGATTAATATTGCCTTGTTTTACTGTTACAGAGGCAATCGAAATGCCCATTCTGGTGAGTATTTATTTCAAGTTTTACTCGATATATTGTTTCTCACTTTATTATTGTATTTTGCCAATGGCGCGACAAACCCTTTTGTTTCTTTGTTATTGATACCAGTGGCGATTGCGGCTGTGACTTTGCCGAGGCCCTTATTACTGTTGGTTTCTTTTACGGCCCTTGTAGCCTATTCGGCACTATTGTTTAGTCTTGACCCTCACCAACTGCATAGGGTGGATATGCAGCAGCATTTTATTGGTATGTGGCTAAATTTTGTTTTATCAGCTTTGGTTGTGGTATTAGTAGTCGCATCCCTTGCCAGAGCAATGCGTCAGCAGGAACGTTTTGTGAGTCAGTTAAGAGAAGAACAGTTGCGCCAAGAACAATTGGTTGCTCTGGGTACCACTGCGGCACAATTTGCCCATCAAATGGCGACACCTTTGGCAACAGCGAATTTATTGACAGAGGAGCTTGAGTTAGGCCATTCCAGCCCATTTTTAGCGCAGTTAAAAGAGCAATTGGCTTTGTGTAGTAAACGTTTGCAAGATTTTCGCATTATGTCAGAAGAGCTAAAGCTAAATAGCAAACGTCATATTTTATTAAAACAATTGTTTTCTCAGTTACAGCAAGAAATACAATTAAATTTTGCCGATGTTGAGGTGAGTTATCAACTGACGCCTTCTGAAAAATTGGCCGTTTTTACGGATACTACTTTATTTCCTGCTTTATTAAATTTAGTGCAAAATGCGGTACAAGCTTCAAAGAAAAATAATCGTTTTAATATCGCAATATCCAGTCAAATAGAGTCGCAACAACTGAGGATCACTATTCGAGACTTTGGCGAAGGTTTGTCTGAACAAAGTTTATTGGAACTTGGGTCTTCAATAGTCAAAAGCGATCTAGGTTTTGGAATGGGGGTCTTGCTGAGTCATGCTACCTTAGAACGTTTAGGGGCACAATTTCGTTTGTATAATCATTCTGCACAAGGGGCAGTGGCGGAGATTATTATGAATGTGGTGGAACTAAAGTGAAGTGTTTGTTATTAATTGAAGACGAGCAAAGTTTCGCTGATATTTTACTTAGGCGTTTGTCACATTACGGCTATCAGTGTTTACATGGTGTGAGTAATGCGCAAGGTCTGGAATTAGCCGCACAGCACAGTCCCTCACATCTGATTTTGGATCTGAAAGTGGGCAGCGAAAATAGTTTGGTCATATTACCGCAATTACGGGCGCAATTGCCTCACTCTCGAATCATTTTATTGACGGGTTATGCCAGTATTGCCACTGCTGTTGAAGCCATAAAAGCAGGGGCCGATGATTATTTATCTAAACCAGTAGACACTAAAACCCTACTGGCTATGTTAGAGGGGGATAATACAACTCAAGATACCAGCCAAACCAATGTTATGTCTCCCTCTAGACTTGAATGGGAACATATTCAGCAAGTATTAAAATCCAATAATGGCAACATATCCGTAACTGCTAGACAACTGGGTATGCATCGCAGAACATTACAGCGGAAACTCTTAAAAAAACCTACCAGTGAATGAAATTATAATTTTTACTCAAATAGTATAAGCAACCCCATCTATTTGCTTATACTTACGCAATAAATTTCAAGTAAGGAACACTGGATGGATCAGCAACAAGTTCGAGAATATCTACTAAACAAACCTTTTTCGGTAGAAACCTTTCCATTTGGAGAAGACGTTGCAGTATTTAAAGTGAAGCACAAAATGTTTGCAACATTATCCAGAGGAAAATTGGGCAAAGATGAAAACGAAAGTGAAAATATTTACTGGTTGAATCTTAAATCAGATCCTCAAGAGGCGATTATGTTGCGAGATATTTTCCCTTCAGTCGTGCCTGGTTATCATATGAGTAAAGTGCATTGGAATACCGTCAAGCTTGATGGCACAGTACCCAAAGGTGAAATACAGCGAATGATAGATAACTCTTTTGATTTAGTTGTAGCCAATATGGTGAAAAAAGATCAGCAATCGATTTTGCTGCATCGTTAACAATAAAGGTTTATAAGTGGTAAATTTTGCTAGCATTTGAATACAATAAATTTAACGGTATTATTATCGACAGCACCGCCATTCCAAATGATGAGGAGGTGTTTTTACAACAATTAACTGCGTTATTGGAACATGCCAATCTACAAAATAAATCGGTAATCTGGCTTACTTTATCCATTGATTTGGCGCATCTGATTAACATCGCCACCACACAAGGGTTTACCTTCCACAACTGTTTACCCACTGAAGTCACTTTGACGTTTAAATCGCTTGAAGAAGACTACGTGCCTTTTGTGCCTACACATTCATTGGGTGCTGGCGGCCTAGTACAAAACGCTTCTGGTGAACTATTAGTCATCCGAGAGCGTGGCGGGTCGACCTATAAGCTCCCGGGAGGACACTTAGAATTAGGTGAAAAAATAGAAGAGGCTGTGATCCGAGAAGTATTAGAGGAAACGGGGATCGAAACGAGTTTTGAGTCCGTTTTAGGCATGGCCAGTACTCACCCATATCGGTTTGGAAAATCTAATATATACATAGTGTGCAAGTTGGCACCATTATCAACACAGATTAATATTCAAGATACCCATGAAATTGAAGAGGCTAAATGGGTGTTACCAGCAGACTTTTTAGCCGATAGTAATAATAGCCCTTTCAACAAGTATTTAGTTAAATCACTAGTGAATGCATCAGGTTTGGGTAAATCATCACTAGACTTGAGTCAATTTTCTAAGCTTAAACATGAAGTCTTTTTAGCGAATGATTACTCTATATAAAGCGCTGTTGTGAGTGTTTTCAGGAGGCAAAAAACAGCTAAAAGGTTATTTTTTATCACTGAATTTAAGTGTAAAGAAAAATAATAACAAGTAACAAGTGAAGGCGAACCAATAGGGCAGGGCGCCGTTGATTGAATATAAATAGGTGCCTAGTAATGGGCCAACTGTAAAGCCTAGTGGACCACAGGCCCCAGCTATTCCTGCAACAGCTCCTTGCTCTTCAGATGAAACCGCCACAGAAGCGCCGGCCATAAATCCTGGACCCGCAAGTCCCATGCCCAACCCCAGAATACACATCGATATTATATACAGCATTTGCGTTTCGCTTAACGCCATGATGACAAAGGCAATCATCATAATGGGCATAGAAATTCTAAGTAGCACAAAGGGCCTAACATGTAGGCGCGGTATCACTAAAAGTTGCACAAATAATGCTGCAGCAGCAGAAAACATCAAACTTAAGCCCACAATTTTAGCCGTTTGCGTTCCATCTAGCCCCAATACATCCTGAAAACGAAATGCGATCGTTTGTTGCACAATGGCAAAACCCATAAACAAAAATACCCCAGCAATCACCAGTGGTAATATTCTAGGATCTGTATATTTGAGTTTTAATGGTTTACTAATGACTGTTTTTTTAGGCAATTCAGGTAATGCATATAACGTCAGCACCGCCGCTGCTAGGGTTAAAAAAACAGAAAAATACAAAGGCGTCAGTAAACTAATACTGGCGAGCAAACCGCCAATAGCGGGTCCTAATATTGAACCTATATTAGTTGCTGCGCCTATTGCGCCCATTCCTTTAATTCGATCTGCCACTGTGGTTATATCAGCCATATAAGCGTTAGCAGAAGGGGCAACCGCAGCCATGACTATTGCATTGGCGACACGGGTAACAATCAATAGTGTTAAGGCTGTGACGGGGATCAGAAAACCAAGTAATGCCGCTTGAAATACGCCAGCAAACATTACAGTACCTAATGAATAGCCAAATAGGCCAATCAATAAAATCCTTCTTCTACCCCAGTTATCACTGGCTCGGCCCCATAGTGGGCTCACTAAAAATAGTGTTAAGGATGACGAAGAAATGATAGCGCCTATTTGTACTTCCACTAGACCCACTTCACGACCCAGTGGCGCTAAAATAGCAAACAAAACTGTTTGCGCAAACCCCATTGCAGCAGCGGCTAATAATAATGTGCGTTTAGCCAAACGGTTAGAATGAGTAGGATCTGCTGTCAATGGAAATGCTTCAAAAAAACAACTGTTTGAATACACAACCCCAGGATAAGACCCTGTTTATAAACACGGTTCCGGGAGCTAGTCATATAAGTATGGAAGTATTGTTTGAAGGTGCTTTTTTATCATGGTTTTATAATATGAGTAGTCAATTTTACAGTATTTGTGTTATGTCAAAGAGCAACAAGCATTCTTTGGTCGCATTGTAGCCATTTTTGTTCATCGCGCTATTAAAAGTATTCACCTATTTTCGGGGCTCAGTTTGTGGCCCTGTAGTCCATAGGGAAGAAAAGAGCATATTATCATCAACGACAGATCCATAGCCTAAACTTATTCGATCAAGAATATAGTTTTGGTTGAGTTTCCAAGGTTTTTTACGGCCTTGTTTGGGCAATTTGTCCAAGGCTCTAATGATATAGCTAGAACTAAAATCAATAAAAGGTTCAGCTTCAATGCCATTTTCAGGTAACACAGGCTGGCAGTAGTGATATTGATGTTTGTGCATATGATTAATCAAGCGGCATACATACTGAGCAACCAAATCGGATTTAAGGGTCCAGGATGCATTGGTATAACCCATTGAAAATGCAAAGTTAGGTAAACCGCTCAGCATCATGCCTTTATAACAATAACTGTCTGCTACATTAAATGGTTTTTGGTCAACGCTTAGTTGGTAAGACCCGAGTATGTCTACGCTGAGTCCTGTTGCAGTCACAATAATATCTGCAGCTAATGACTTACCGTTTTTTAATGTAACCCCATTCGCCGTAAACTTATCTATATGTTCAGTGACAACACTTGCTGAGCCATTATTTATGGCATGAAATAAATCGCCGTCGGGCACCAAGCAAGCACGTTGATCCCAAGGTTGATAACTGGGCTTGAAATGTTTATCTATAGGGTAGTTTGCACCAAGTGCCTCAATGACCCCTTCTCGAATCAGCTTTTTGACTTTTTCAGGGCGTCGTTTTGCAAGGTTATAAATAAACAAGCCTTGGAGAATTTTTATCCATCGAATGAGTCTGTAAGCGAGTTTAGTAGGAAGCAAGCGACGTAATAGGTTTGCAAGCTTATCTTGTTCAGGTTTAGACGCAATATAGCTAGGTGAGCGCTGTAACATAGTGACATGCCCAGCCGTGGCGGCTAATGCCGGTACTAAAGTGACTGCGGTGGCGCCGCTCCCAATTACAATTATGTTTTTCCCAGCATAATCTAGGTGTTGCGGCCAATGTTGAGGGTGAATAATATCGCCGCTAAAATTCTCAACACCTTCAAACTCTGGGGTATACCCTTTGTCATAATTATAATACCCGGCAGCCGAAAAAAAGAAATCACTGATAAAGCTGCAAGTCTCACCCGTTTGTAAATCCTGAATTTCAGTCAACCATTTGGCCTTAGTGCTATCCCAATTGGCTGAGATCACTTTATGTTGGAATAGAATATTTGGGGTGATGTTATTCTCACTTGCAGCTTCGGCTATGTAGTTTTTGATATCATCGCCCGGAGAAATGGCTTTGGGTGAGTGCCAAGGTTTGAAGTGGTAGCCAAATGTAAACATATCAGAATCTGAGCGAATGCCAGGGTAGCGAAATAGATCCCAAGTACCGCCCAAAGCGTCGCGAGCTTCAATAATAGCGTAGGATTTTCCTTGGCAATGTTTTTGAAGATGGTAAGCGGCGCCTATACCTGAGATGCCAGCACCCACAATTAATACATCTATTTGCCTAGTTTTGATGTTCACTCCATGCTTTCCCATTTTATGAAACACTTTAATGCTATTGCTAGTTTGGCTATCTATAGGATCCTTAGGACTAAAAGTATTATGCAGTGCTTTAAGGGCACTTCCCAATCACCAGAAATTATTGCGCCACAATAATCCCGCCTATTTGTGACCTGTTAAAATTATTGGTGTTGACTGCTATGGTTACAATGAAAAACGTTCACGCAAAAAGTGCGCTATGCCATCTTTATGGTTATGTCCAATGACCGCTGTAGCGGATTTTTTTATTGTCTCTTTGGCATTTTCAGGGGCATAACTTTCATCTGCTAGGGCAAACATACTGAGATCATTGTCACCATCACCAAAACAAATAACCTTGCTAGCACCTAACTGGTTTTTTAAATTAGTGACGGCAGCTCCTTTATTTGCACTACCATGGTGTACATCCAGCCACCAAAAGTTATTCCCTTCTAATGCGGGTCCAGAGTAGGCAACGAGGTTGTCATGGGCATTAAGTGTTAACCAGATATCTTTAATCACTTGTTCTGTACTGATCATACTGATGTTAGTGACCTGGGAATCAATAGGTAACGCGCTAATGGGCATGACTTTTACCTCGCTACTGGCAAAGTAATGTTTGATAAGCTCTTCTTCTACATCATGACGTGTATCTGCATGATAAATATAATGTTGGTTTCTATCGATTACGTTAACAAAAGGCGTAATGCCTTTTGCAAACGCCAATTCAATGATGCTTGAAAGCTCGGCATTGTTAAGTAGATTTTCTAAGGTAAGTTGTTGAGTTTTAGGATCCCAAACAGTGACGCCATTGTTGAATATTTGTGGTAAACAAAAGTCATGTCCCTCGACTATTCGCTGAGCCGATAACATAGTGCGGCCCGTTGCCAAAGTGTAGGCAATGTTTTTGTCGTTTAGCAGTAAAAGTGTTTCTTTGGTGTAAGGCGAGATCTCGGACGCGTCGTTTAACAACGTGCCATCTAAGTCAAAAAAAATCAGTTGCATAGGGTGTTTATCACTTTGAATTACGGGCTAAACATCAGCCAAGATTTATATGGCAAATATTATCGACTATGTGTACGATTTGCACAGTAATTTAGTTTAGTTGTTCAACCTCATGACACTTTACATGAGGCGACTAAGATTAACCTTCACTATAAACCCGTATGATACTGACTCACTGTGGAGTCTGTGACCATAGTACTTAATTTGGCTTCTACCGTTTGTTCACCGGCTAACAGTTGTTCGAATTGGCGGATCAATTCTACTTTGTCGGGTGAGACTTTATCACCAGCGCCAATATTGGTTAAATCGATCATGAAACCATCAAATAAATCAGATAAATCATTAATAACCTGAATATTTAGAAACTGGTCGTTGTTGTAGATACTTGGATAGCCCGCTTTTTGTTTATCTATGGCGAAGGACACACCTTTTAAATTCGTGATGCTGGTGGATTTATCACAAGACAACATACAACCATTGTCTATTCGAGGTTTTTCACAGCCGACACTTTGTTGGAAGAAACATTGGCGGCTGGTCATTAATAAAATCGGATGATAGATACTGTAGAACAATTTAAAGTTAGCAGGGCGGGCAATGTTTTTCATTTGTTGTTGATTAAGTTCGTTAGAAATAAAGGCACCGCTGCAATCAAATTCTTCCTGCATTGCCATTAAGGCATAAGAATTGGTGGTATTTAAAAAGGGGCCTGCGATCCATTTAATCCCTAATTGATTGGCCCTGTATGCGATGCCGGTATTGTTAGTGACAATGAGTGGTGGCAACACTTGCTCCAAAATATTGATCGCCACGTCATAATCCTTACCAATTAACACCGCAGGAAACCAAGGTATCAGGCGAGGATTAGCCTTTAAGAAATCAATATATTTAGTGCAATCACGTTTATAGGCGTCGGGTAATTTAAAATAAATATCCGCTTCGGTGACGTCAGTTAAATAAGTATCTGACTGGTCGCTTATCAATATTGAAAGCGCCGCTATAGTGTTTATAGGATCTTTTGGATGCCTTGCAAGGGGCGGTAATTTCACTTCTGGTATTAAAGGTTTTGAATCATTTAATAATTGCGCCGCCGCAGTTTTTAATTGGGTTAACTCACTAAAGGGAATACTGAGGCCAGAAGACAAGTGACATAAATCCACGTCTTTAAGCTCATATTCAGCAGTAGCCAAGGTTCTGAATCGCTTCTCTAGCGTCTCGCGATCGATGGCATTGTGCTCGCTTTGGGTCAACAAACTAGTGGAATGCAGCACAAAATGTTTAGCGGTTGATGGTACATCTACAGTGATTGGCTGCACAGTAAAAGCTGTGTTTGTAATAACAGTCAGAGTTAGCGGACTACCAGCTTCACCCGAAAAGCTTAAGGTTAAAGGCAATTTATCAATACTCAAATATTGAATTTTATCTTTAACCAGATCGTTAATTTCATTTTTTTCTTGGTACAGAGATTCTTCAACTTCTTGTATTTGTACCACTGAAATTAGATTGTTGTCATTAGCCGTAGTGGTTTTGCTGTCCGCGATTTTAGCTAAGGCATGATTTTTGGTGTTGTCACGTGGATTATCGATAAACATAGACTGGTTTAAATCGCCACGTAAAAACGCGTTCGAAAAATCCCGATTAAACACCTTATACAAACGTTCGCCATCTTCCAAAAGTTGACCTGTTTTCATAAAACCATCTATCTGTTTACGAAAACTATCCACCACAGTATGTACATAACTGGCACCTTTAATGCGCCCTTCAATTTTAAATGAATGCACACCCGCTTCTATCAAGGCGGGCAGGTCAAAAAAGGCTGAGTTGTCTTTGATATTCAGTGGGAAATTATGTCCAGACTCTGTGGTTTCGTATTCTTCTCTACAAGCCTGACTACAACGCCCGCGGTTGCCTGAATTACCTACACTAGCAGAAGTTGAATAACATAAACCAGAAAACGCTACACAGAGCGAACCGTGCACAAACACTTCTGACAACACATTATGCTCAACACATACCGCGTTAAGGGCGGTAATTTCTCGCAAGTTTAACTCTCTAGAGAAATTGACCCGTGAAGCACCAAGCTTTTTAAGAAAACCAATTTGCCCCGCATTGTGTGTAGTCATCTGGGTGGATGCATGAATATCTAAAGTGGGGAAATGATGCTTAATCAGATTAAACATACCAATATCTTGCACAATCACACCATCAAGGGTGGTATTGACTAACTTGCTTAGTAACTTAGCCAGAGTGGTAAACTCGCGCTCTAAAATCACAATATTCAGAGTCAGAAAAATCTGGCATTCATACTGGTGAGCAAGTCTGATCACCCCTACAAGTTCATCAAATGAAATATTAGACGCACGATTACGGGCATTAAAGGTATCTAAACCACAATACACCGCATCAGCACCAGCAATAATCGCCGCTTTAATGGCATCAACATCACCGCCTGGGGCTAATAGTTCAATTTTATGCTTCATGTAGGTAGTTATGGCCTGTTAATTTTAAAGCGCGGATTTTACCCGTATATTTAACGAATGAATATCGCTACAGTAGATTATTCTTTGTAAACCCTGCAAAGTCACCGATTTAGCAGCCCAGTAGCAAAAAACAGCGAATACAAAAAAGCGATAAATACACACTATGTCACTGCCGATACTTTATTCATTACGAAATTGCCCCTATGCCATGCGCGCGAGAATTGGCATATATAAAGCCCAGCAGCAGATTGATTTAAGAGAGGTGAATCTCAAACAAAAACCAGCTGAAATGCTCGCGGCTTCCGCCAAAGGAACTGTACCTATATTAGTGTTGGATAACGCACCACAACCGGCAACAGTCATTGACGAAAGTCTCGACGTGATGTTGTGGGCCCTAACTAAAAACGACCCTGATGATTTGTTGCACTCCCAAGATCAAAATGCGTTACCCAAGATATTGGATTTGATCAGATTATTTGATGATAAATTTAAAACCTGTTTGAACGCTTATAAGGCGGCTTCACGCTACCGTGAAGATAACGTCACCGAATGTAGGCAAGCCTGTGAGGTGTTTATTCAAGGGCTTGAAAATCGCTTAATCGACAGTGCTTTTTTAATGTCTGATCATGAAAGCTTGGCTGATATTGCATTGATGCCCTTTATTCGGCAGTTTGCTAAGGTGGAGCGGCAGTGGTATTTGCAAGCGCCTTATCCGCGGGTGAGGGAGTGGTTGAATTTTTATTTGCAGAGTAGGATGTTTACTAGGGTGATGGCTAAGTTTGATTTTTGGGGTAGCGCAAGGAATTGATAGTTGGCGAGGCTTTAGTTCGAGATGAGGACAACACTTTCGCCATTATCTGCTTCGCTTGACTCAATAAATGGTGACATAATTGTTTATTTAAAAGACTGTATGTAAATACAGTTATAATGGAAAAAGTCAATTATTCAACAATTTCAATGGGCATAATAAGCCATTCAAGGCTTCACTTCTGCAGAAGTGATTTCGTATGCAGTTGTTTTATAAAGATTTTATTTTTACCTTCCGTATTTATCCAGACTTAAAAGTCTGGATAAATACATGGCTTGGTTTGATCATCAAATATCAAATCAAGATTTGCCTTTTCAAAAGGTTAAGTTTATGAAATGCTGTAAAAAACTTACCGGAATGTCGAGTTGATAATGAAGGTAGCGTTTGTATCTAACCCGACTTCTGTCTAATAAACTGTTAGGCATACATGGAGTTTGTAAGTTAACTATGCATAAATTCAAAGTCGATATAGTGATATTTACTTCATTTATGCTTTTAGCGACAGGTTGGATGTATTACTCAAGAACTAGTGAAAATGTTGGTGAAATTGATTTAAGCGCTTCTCAACTTTCATGTAAAAAAAATAGAAAATTCGACAATTACACTGGATATTTCCATTTAAATTCAGATAAATACTATCTAAGTAGTAACTTCAATACCTGTGACGATTTCAAAAATTTAGTTACAGGTAAAGAATTGTTCGGCCGTTACCTTAAAAGCAATTATTTAATTATCGACTTCTATGTAAATGGTCAGGCATATTACGAATCAAATTTTAATAAATCGTTCTTAGCGGCATTGTTGTTAAGTTTAATTAGCTGGGCATTTCTTAGAGTGCCTATACATTGGGTTTTGCGTAAGTATGCCTAACAAAACAATAAACATCGTTCGCTTTGCTCACTGTGAAAAAAACTCGCTCTCGCTCTTTTTTTCACGTTATTGTAGGCGTTAAGCAAACAAGGATAGTCCAATGAAATTTGTAATTACGTTCATTGCCTTAATTTTTTTCTCACTAACTGCTTTTGCGGATGAGACATTGTCTGAAAGTGAGCTAAAACAAAAAGCTGAAGCATTCATACAAGCGAAAAATGCGAGGCAACAACCAAAAACAACCGTTGAAGACATAGATTATTTCATTTCATTTTTGGCTGATGAATTCATTGATGAACATCTGAAATTTAATGTCACTATGACAAGTAAGGAAGAACTTCGACAGGGAATGATTGCGAAGATGAAAGACAAAGTTATCTTCAGTGAGATTAAAATTGACCAGATGATGATTGGACGCAATGTGATTTTCGTCAAATATACAGAGCACGCAAAAGTCAAACCTAGCCACATGGATAAGGTCATTGAGTATACAAGCACTAATATAATGTCTCTAGAGTTTGGTGATAATGGTCTTATCAAACATATTCGTAGACATCATGCGTAAGTGTTTGCTTAACAAGCCGTTTAACGAAAACGCCAGCAAACAACGCTGGCACGGACTCGCAAACTACGCTCGCCCGTTAACGGGGCGTTAAGTGCCTAGGCTGATTCAGCATTTAAACCTTTTATTTAATTGTATCGTCTAAATAATGATTTTAATCATTTAAAAAAGGAAAACAATGAAGATTTTTATATCTATTTTACTTTCAGTAATACTGTTTACTTCAACTAACCTAAGCGCAGAGTCGACAAAAAAAGTATTAATCATCGCTTCAAACATGATCGATATGGGGGATCCTGAAAAACACGATGCGAGAAATAATTTATGGGAAGTTGCTCCGCCGTACCATATTTTTCTAAGCCATGGTTATGATGTCGATTTTGTTTCACCAAATGGAGGAAAGGTTGAGTTCATGATGGATCCGTTGGGTATTAGTAGTTACACCATTAAATATGAAGGCTTTATGGATAAAGCGAAAAACAGCTTTGCTCCTGAACAAATTAACCCGAATGATTACTGGGGAGTTTATATTGGTGGAGGGTATGGTCCATTATTTGATGTCGCTAATAACAAAGAATTACAATCAATTATCGCCAAAGTTTATGAATCTGGCGGTATTATTGGTGCAGGTGGTCATGGTGCAGGTGCGTTTGCCGATGTATTATTATCTTCTGGTCAGTACCTTGTTAAAGGTAAAAACATTGCTGGTTTTCCTAATTCTACTGAAAAATCTAAGTCATGGGCTAAACAAGGTACTCTGCTACCTTTCCTCGTTGAAAGTCAGTTGAATAAAAATGGGGCTATTGCACAAAACAAAAAAACCTTAGAAGATAAACACGAGGTGGTCGTTGATCAAAGAATCGTTTCAACAATGTTTTTACCTTCAGCTGCTCTTGTTGCAAAAGAAATGATAATTTCTCACAAGCAGTAAATTGCACTTAACAAGTCGCTTAAAGTGGACGCAAAACAGTTGGCTTGCGCTCATTCTTCGCTAATTTTAGCCAACAACTTTGCGCCCGTTAGCGAGGCGTTATATGCAATTCAGGTTTTAGTGTAATATTAAGAAGATCGTATGGAAAATTTAGTTGTAATTAGAGAAGCGCAAAAAAGTGATCACCCATTTATTTTTGAGCTGTCACCTAATTTAGCCGAAGTTGCTCAATTAGAGTGGCATAGCGATGATGCCATTCAGAAAATGCAATATGGTTATATTGCTGAAATGCTTGCTGAAACATCACATCCCAATGCTACATTTATCGCAGAAGCCAAGAATGTTTCATTGGGTTTTATTCATGTTCGCACGCATAAAGATGGTATTTCGGGTGAAACATGTGGAACTGTGCCGCTTCTTGCCGTTTCTCCTAAATCACAAGGTTTAGGTATAGGTAAACTTCTAATTAATCACGCTGAAAAGTGGGCTAAAAATTTAGGGTGTAGGTTGCTACATCTAGAGGTTTTCGCCAATAATAAAAAAGCAGATAGCTTCTATCAAAATCTTGGATTTAAACCTGAAACGGTTCATATGATCAAACCTATATAGAGTACTTTGCATATAACAAGAGACTATGGCGTCAATAGCTAATTTTTAGCCTTTGGC
>TARA_R110000751_G_scaffold81077_1_pt1 | contig 90053 bp, 84 predicted proteins | sample TARA_R110000751 | Tara Oceans TARA_R110000751 (sample SAMEA4398001) | marine metagenome | biome: Polar Biome; feature: [MES] marine water layer (ENVO:01000295) within the mesopelagic zone...; material: water (ENVO:00002006), including particulate matter (ENVO:01000060) such as...... | reverse complement strand
ACCTAGTGATTCAAGTGATCAGTTCTTAAACGATCAGTATTACGCAAAGGCGGGAACCTCCATCAACATCTGAGAAATCGATAAAGAGCCTTGTTTTCAACTTCTTAAAAAATGAGTAAAAATATAACTTTATTGTGTTTTCTTTAAAACATTTCAATTGAGTTTACGGTCGCTATTAGTAGGTTCCCGCTTTCGCGAAAATGACGTGTAATAGCTTGTAAATCCTTACCTTCTGCAATCTGTAATAAATGCTAACTCGGCAAGCAAGCCATGACTGTCGGTAAATGGCACATCTGAGTAGTTCGGATTTGGGCGATAAGCAGAGACTAGTAATAATAAAAAGCAAAAGACTAAAGCTTCTCACCACAGAGTACACCGGGCGCCGAGCGTCGGGTGCCGAGCGTCGGGCGCTTCGCTGCACAGAGAAAAGCGATTAAAGACCCTAAATATCTTTTCCTCTGTGCTCTCTGTGCTCTCTGTGCGCGGCACCCGGTGCCCTCCGAGGTTCAATATTTTTGCTTCAAACCACCACGGAAATGACAGGTATTGGCACAAAGCACTAATTCCGGATTCATAGCTCTGTAACCGCTTTGGCACATTTTATCTACAAAAATTAGGGAGTGTGTTTCTTGAATTACTCAAACTTTCAAGAAATGCTATATAGATATTAAGGTTTGAATTTTTGTGTAACACCTTTGAGTTTTATGCCCTAACGGGCACTAGCACGGATGATGTCGCGAAGCGTGCTTATGCTCTTCCGAAATAACGCCTATATAAAATAGAGACCGAAAGTTTCCCTTGGTAATTATCGATTACGATACAACCCCTTGGTAATCACACGATTTCATATGTTTATTTTTCTCAGTGTGCTCTTAGTAGTGATGCGCTCAGTGGTGTATAACCCTTAGTCTTTAACTATCTACTATCTACTATCTACTTGTTTCTGCCTTTCGGCTTTTATCTAACTACTCGTTTCTATTCACTTTCTACTGAAAATTATTTTTCAAAAAAAACTAAAGTTACTGTTGTAAGCGTCGATAACGTTAGTTGAGGGGTGATCTAATTGATTACTTTTAGTCTCGTTTAGCAGTAGAGGTGCTACTAAACGAGTTAAGTGAGGTGATGGTCAAGAAGAGGTTTTTGACCATCAAAATTGAGGCAAACTTACTGGTACAAACACGTTATCGGCGTGCGGTGAGTTTTCAGGAGGTTTTTATGGGTTTATTTGTTAACACAAATGTTTCGTCTTTGAATGCTCAGCGACAACTGTTTAGTTCTGGGCAATCTTTGAATACATCTTTCGAAAGATTGTCTTCAGGTTTTAGAATTAATCGTGCTGCTGATGATGCCGCGGGTTTGCAGATTTCAGATCGGTTAACTACGCAAGTTCAAGGTTTGAATCAAGCTGTTCGAAATGCCAATGATGCAATTTCACTCACGCAGACTGCAGAAGGCGCATTGGGTGAAGTCACTACTTCACTACAACGTATTCGTGTATTGGCGGTGCAATCTCAAAATGGTATCAACTCGTCTGCTGATCGTGCGGCGTTACAAAAAGAAGTCACGGCACTGAAGAATGAAATCAGCCGAATCGCGTCTGATACTCAGTTTGCAGATACGGATCTATTAACAGGAAGTTTTTCGTCTACTTTCTTAGTCGGAGCGAATGGAGGGCAAAATATTGCCGTTTCTCTTGAGCGCTCGGGCGGTTATGGTGCTTCAGGTTTAAGCCTAGCTGATACCACTGTAGCCACTACCGCAGGAGCGTCGGGTGCGCTTGCAGCAATAGATGATGCAATTTCTGCTATAGGTGGTGCCCGAGCCGACTTAGGTGCGTTACAAAACCGTTTTCAGTCAACTATTCGAAACTTAAGTAATATATCTGAGAACATTGCGGGCGCTCGTTCTCGAATTCGTGATACTGACTTTGCTGAAGAAACAGCGGAATTAACTAGAAATCAGATAATTCAACAAGCATCTTTGTCAGTATTAAGCCAAGCCAACCAAAGACCGCAAGCTGCCTTGTCTTTACTGAGCTAAGCTAAACTAAACTGAATAGGATTAGGAGTCGAAAGGCGCTTTTAATTACGAGTGGTCTTTCGACCTTAATATGAGGTGATTTATGGACATTAATGTATCACAAGTTGGCCAAAATTTTGCTTTGCCTAGAGCTGAGGTTGTGCCAGAAACCGCTCGAGTTGATCTAGCAATAGAGAAAGCTGGGGAGGTAGCACAACAACAAGCTAAAGGTTTATCTGTATCTGCCGACATAGTAGAGACAGAGGAGTCTATCGACGTTAACGCTGAGCAAATAGCAACGGCTGTGACACAGCTAAGCGAATTTTTGCAAACCAGTAATAGGCAGCTTAATTTTTCGGTAGACGAAGGAAGTAATAAACAAGTTGTAAAGGTGACTGATGCTGAGTCTGGAAAAATTATTCGGCAAATTCCAACTGAAGAGGTCTTAAAACTTTCAGAACGTTTGCAGGACTTGCAAACAGAAGTTGGTACAGCAGTTGGTTTACTTTTTAATAAACAGGTTTAATATTCAGTTTTTGAAGTAAAAGTATCTCCTACAAATTTTTGTTGGAATAGAGGTGGTGTATGTCAATTCAGTCATTAGGTGTAGGTTCAGGTTTAGATCTCGAAAGTCTTGTGACTCAATTACTTGAGGCTGAAAGTGTACCTAAAACTGAAGCTTTAGATGCAAGAGAAGAAAGTGTCGAAGCGGAAATATCCGGTCTTGGGAAATTAAAGTCTACACTTGAAGACTTTCAAGATACGGTTGATTCTCTGCGCAGCGAAGCTAACCTCAAAGGTCGTGAACCGACTATAAAAAATCCATCATCAGATGTAGAACCTTTTACTGCAGATGCATCTGATAGTGCGTTAGAAGGCGATTACAATATAGCGGTAACACAACTCGCTAGCGGCAGCCGAATTGAAACGGCAGATGCAGTCAGTGGTGGATTCAATAATTCTACAGATTCAGTACTAAGTGCTGGGACTGCCAGTCTTACTTTCAAAATTGATGCAACCAGTGATTCTTTTACAATTAACTTAAATGCCGGCAATACACTGGAAGATTTACGTAATGCTATTAATGCATCTAACGATAATTTTGGTGTCACTGCCAGTATCATCGATACAGGTACAGCCGATGGTGGCGCTAAGTTAGTGTTTACCTCTAGTACCACTGGTATAGGCAATGATTTAGTTATTGTTAATGATAATGACGTGGCAGAGCTGGATCTTGTATCAACCACTAATTCTACTGAGGCCGCTACTTATTTGACACCCGTCACCTCAGCGCAAAATGCTAAAGCCACTATCGACGGTATTAAAGTCGAGAGTGACAGCAACGAGTTTGAAAATGTAATAGAGAATGTCAGTTTCGATGTATCTGAATTGTCAGAATTAAACGCTGATGGCGTAACCTTCAAAACCTCTAAACTGAGCATTGGTTTTGATAAAGAAGCGGTCGAAGAAACTATCAGAGAATTTGTGACTAACTTTAATGCGTTGCAAGCAGAAATCAAGCTGCTCACAAAATACGGTGAATCTGATTTAGAAGACGATGGAGCATTAGCCGGAGATTCTTTAGTTAGAGGCATACAGAATGGCATTAGCAATATTATCTTTTCTTCTGTTAACTCTTCGGCATTAGGTGGATTGTTTCAAATTGGTATCGAACTTAATGATGATAATGAGTTAGAAATAAGCTCTTCTGATAGAATCGGCTTAGGCAGTGGTGACGACCGTTTACAAGATGCTTTAGATGATAATTTTGATAACATTGCTGCTTTGTTTACCGATGAAGAAAATGGTATTGCGGTTCGTCTCTACGATTACTTAGAAGAATATACCAGTTACAGTGGTTTACTTAAATCTCGTGAAGATACTGCTAAGGATCAGCGTGAACAAATCTATGACGAGAGATTGACCTTAGAATTAAGACTCGCAAGTACCGAACAAATACTGCGTGCTAAATATTTGAATCTTGACCAAACAGTTGCATCACTCAATTCAACTAGCTCGGCTATGTTAGCGACCTTAGGTTAATTGCAATGCAAATGAGTAGTCAAAAACACGGAAAATCAAGATGGCGTTAAAAGGTATCAATGCCTATAAAAAAGGCAATCTTAAACAAGATGTGAGTCAAGCGGATCCCCACAAGTTAACTTTGATGTTAATGCAAGGTGCACTAGACAAGCTTGCCTATACCAAAGGTTGCATTGAGCGAAAAGATTATGCCGGTAAATCAGAGCATATTTCTCGAGCGACAGCTATATTAATGAACTTGCGTGAAACCCTTGACTTGGAATCAGGTGGAGAGGTTGCTGGCAATTTATATGCACTCTATGATTATATGGTGCAACGACTTATTGACGCTAATGTACAGAATAGCTTGAAGATTGTTGATGAAGTGATTACTCTGTTTTTACCCATTAAAGCAGCCTGGTCGCAAATTCCTGAGTCAGCAAAACAAGAGGCTTACGAAATGCAAAGGCAAAAACGTCAAGCAACGGTTTGAAAAAATTAACTCTCAATCATTCTTATACCCCTGCACCCTTAAAAAGTATTAATCAGCGCCTATCCGAGCTTACTACTGAAAATGATCCTGATGAGTCTATTTTTTTAAAACTCGCGATTGAGCGAGATGAATTTATCCAGAATTACATTAAAACCCTCTCTGATGATGAAAGAAATCATTTTGTTACTGCAGAATTGCAGGTAAATGGCGCGTTAGTTGCTTATGCTGAAGGATTATTTAAAGAGTCACTAAAACAACTAAGTGGTTTGATACGTGGCCGTAAAGCGGTAAAAAAATATCGATGACTATCAAAAATTTCAACGAATTAAATCAACTGGGTGAGACATCAAAAAACGATGGAATTTATCCAAGCAAAATGATGCTAAGGGCTGCTTATGTTTAATGACAAATCTATTTTAATCACAGGCGGAACAGGATCATTTGGTAAGCGTTTCTCTGCGTACTTAACAAAACATTATTCTCCTAAAAAAGTCATTATCTACTCACGAGATGAGTTGAAACAATTTGAAATGCAGCAACATTTTAACGCACCTTGTATGCGTTATTTTATTGGTGATGTGCGTGACAAAGAACGTTTAATATCTGCGATGCGCGATGTCGATTACGTTGTACACGCTGCGGCATTGAAGCAAGTGCCAGCTGCAGAATACAACCCAAATGAGTGTATCAAAACAAATATTTATGGTGCACAGAATGTCATTGATGCTGCTATTGATGCTGATGTGAGTCGTGTAATAGCGCTGTCTACCGACAAAGCTGCCAATCCGGTTAACCTTTACGGTGCCACTAAACTGGCGTCAGATAAATTATTTGTTGCAGCGAACAATATTTCCGGTGCAAAAGGTCCTAGATTTGCGGTGGTGAGATATGGAAATGTAGTTGGCTCAAGGGGATCTGTGGTGCCTTTTTTTCACCAGCTATTAAAAGATGGAGTTAGCAAGTTACCTGTCACCCATGAAGAAATGACACGGTTTTGGATCACCTTAGATGAAGGCGTGGAATTTGTAGTACAAAACTTTCAGCGAATGCAAGGTGGAGAGATATTTGTACCTAAGATCCCTTCTGTGCGTATCTTAGACTTAGTTGAGTCTATTAGTGGTAATAGAGATTATGAGGTTGTGGGTATACGTCCCGGTGAAAAGTTACATGAAGTGATGGTGCCGGAAGAAATGGCACATCATTCACTGGAGTTTCAAGATCATTATGTGATTACGCCAGCCATTAAATTTTTTGATAAAACAGTTAATTACCTTAAGAATAAATTAGGTGAAACCGGTAAACCTGTAATAGATAAATTTGAATATCACTCTGGTACTAACCCCCATTTTTTGAGTGTACAAGAGCTAAAAACGCTCGATAAAGAAACACTGTATTAGGGCCATTAATTGATGATCCCTTATGGTAAACATCTTGTCGATGAACAAGATATAAATGCAGTGGTAGATGTATTACGAAACCAGCATTTAACTCAAGGCACAATGGTGCCTCAATTTGAGCAGGCCTTATGTGACTATACTGGGGCGAATTATTGTGTTGCCGTTAACAGTGCAACCTCTGGTTTGCATGTGGCGTGTTTAGCCGCAGGCGTTGGTGCAGGAGATTGTGTGTGGACAGTTCCTAATTCTTTTGTGGCATCGGCAAATTGTGCCCTTTACTGCGGTGCCAGTATCGATTTTGTGGATATAGATCCTGTTACACGCAATATTGATGTAGGTGCATTAGAAACAAAATTAATGGATGCAGCAAAGCGGAATTGTTTACCTAAAGCGTTAATAGTGGTGCATTTTTCTGGCCTGAGTTGTGATATGCAGAACATTAGTCGTCTGACTCAATTGTACTCTGTCAAATTAATTGAAGATGCTGCTCATGGCTTAGGTGGCAGTTATCAGCAGTCCAAGATTGGTAGTTGTGTCTATTCTGATATGACTGTCTTAAGCTTTCATCCTGTTAAGTCCATAACCAGTGCCGAAGGTGGCGCTGTGTTAACGAATCAAAACCAGTATTATAAAAAACTACAATTATTTGCTAAACATGGTGTGACTAAAGACCCAACACAGTTTAAAGGAGACAGTCATGGACCTTGGTATTATCAGCAACTTGAACTGGGTTACAATTATCGGCTGAGCGATATGCAGGCTGCATTGGGTGTATCGCAATTAAAGAAACTAGATCTCTTTATTCAAAGGCGAACTGAAATTGCTAAGCTTTACGATAAAGCGCTTGCTGAATTACCATTGAAACTCCCCCTTGTAGAACTTGATACCCGCAGTGCTTGGCACCTCTATATGGTCGAACTTACCCATCACGATCGCCAAGATATTTATCAGCAACTTCATGCTAAAGGGGTGGCGGTTAATGTGCACTATATTCCTATTCATTTGCATCCCTATTATCAGCACCTTGGTTTTAAACTGGGAGATTTTCCTGCAGCTGAAAATTTTTACAATCACGCTTTGACTTTGCCACTTTTCCCCAGCCTAACTCATGCACAGCAAAATACTGTGATTACAGTTTTACACGAGGTTTTACAATGAACCTCGCTATTATTCCAGCTCGCGGCGGCAGTAAACGTATTCCCGGTAAGAACAGCAAACTATTTGTTGGCAAGCCTCTGATTGCCTATTCGATTCAAGCGGCCATTGACAGTGGTGAGTTTGATAAAATCATTGTGTCTACAGATAGCCCAGAACTGGCAGAATTAGCTAAAAGTTATGGTGCTGATGTACCTTTTATGCGACCCGAGGCTTTGTCAGGTGACTATGTGGGCACAGGGCCTGTCACTAAACATGCAATCGAATATTGTCAACAGCACTTTTTCGAGCCCACTTTTTGTTGTTGTATTTATGCAACAGCGCCATTTTTAGAGGGACGATTTTTATCTCAAGGTTTACATGCCCTAGAAGCGGATGAACATAAAAACTTTGCATTTTCAGCCACCAGTTTTGCATTTCCTGTGCAACGGGCGTTAAAGAGGGTCAAGAACGGAGTTGCGCCAATGTATCCAGAATATATTGGTAAGCGCTCTCAAGATTTAGAAGAAGCCTATCATGACGCAGGGCAATTTTATTGGGGCCGTCCTGCAGCATACCTACAAAACAAACCTATGTTTAGTGAGCAAAGTATTGCCATTATTCTACCTCGTCACTTAGTGCAGGATATCGATACGCCAGAAGACTGGCAGCGTGCAGAACTCATGTATCAAGCTTACATTCAGGGGCAAAAAAGTGAATGAGTTATTAGAGTCAAATTCTGAAAAAATTCTGTTTATCAGGATGTTAAGTTCGGCAGATGTAGGTGCTATTGGACTTCCTGTGTTACGTTATTTTCAAAAACAAAACCCCAATGCAGAACTACACTTTTTGACCTTTGGTGATGGCGCTGAGTTAATTAAATTGGGCGAACCTAGGGTATGTGTTCACCAGGTTACTCAGCAGCAGTGGCCAGATGATTTCTTCCTAGCGATGGAATCATTTTTAGGACTTGCAGAGCAGATTATTGGCGAAAATTACAGTCAAATTGTTAATTTAGATACTACTTTTATGCCCTGCTTTTTAGCACGTTTTCTGGCAGATGCCGGGGAGCCAGTTAGCGGTAATTATTTAAATATGTCGGTTGAGACATTATTACAACAAGTCCAAGACCAAAGTTTACAAGCTGATTACGTTAATTCGACACAGGCGTTTATGGCGAGTTCATTTACTAATATGCATAAATGGTTTGGTCGTTGGTGGCAATATGATGCAGCAGGTGAGGGCGGTTACCCAGAGTTTTATCTCACTAAATGTTGTGGATTAGTGGTTGATAAATTAGATCAGGCAATTAATGCTGGCATTGATAAACGACTGGCTAAAAAGGCTAAATCAAATAAAGTAATTGGTTTGTGTCTTAACCAATCTGATGATGGTTATCTTTATCCTTTTACAAGTCGTTTAAAAAAGTTGCTCGAGCAAAAAGGTTTTGTTGTTTGGACTGACTCTGATGCAAACAAAGACATACGCTCACTTTTAAAAATGCTTGCTGCCAGTGACTTAATGGTATGTAAACCAAGTGGCAATCGTTGGTATGCACAAGCGGTGGATTGTCCAACCTTATTGATCAGTGGAGCTGGTGAGCCTGCTTTATTAATGCCTGAATTTGCCACTGATCCCGTTGTACCCTGTTTGAAACACAGCGCCAATTCGAACATCAGTGATGCTTTAGAGTGTAACTGCGATAAGCCAGAAGATTTAGTAGAAAGCATAGAGTCGATATTTGCCCACTTCGCGGAGCAGGCCAATGGGTGAGATTAAAATTGGCCAACACATTATAGGTGCAGCTTTTCCCCCATTTATTATCGCTGAGCTAAGTGGTAATCATAATCAACAATTAGAGCTTGCCATACAAATGGTTGAAGCCGCCGCCAAAGCCGGCGCCCATGCAATCAAATTACAAACCTTTACCGCTGATAGCATGACACTAGATGTTGATAATGAGCACTTTGTGATCCAAGAAAAAGACAGCCTATGGCAAGGTCAATCCTTGCATGCTTTGTATCAAAAAGCCGCTACGCCTTACGAATGGCATCAACCTCTTTTTAATAAAGCCAAGTCTTTAGGTATGTTGGCTTTTAGCTCACCTTTTGATGAACAGGCTGTGGATTTTCTTGATGAGTTAGACGTGCCTTGTTTTAAAATTGCTTCCTTTGAATTAACCGATATTCCGCTTATTCGCAAAGCCGCGAGTAAAAATAAACCTTTGATCATGTCAACCGGTATGGCCAGTTTGAGTGAAATTGAACAAGCAGTAAACACCGCTAGAAATGTAGGATGTGACGACATTATCTTGCTAAAATGCACTAGCACCTATCCTGCCGAGCCAACCCAATCAAATATCTTAACTATCCCGCACTTACGCGATGCTTTTGGTTGCCAAGTGGGCTTGTCTGATCATACTGCAGGTGTAGGTGTTTCTGTAGCCGCTGTGGCGCTGGGCGCCACTGTGATAGAAAAACATTTTGTATTAGACAGACAAGCTGGTGGAGTGGATGCGGCTTTTTCTTTAGAGCCAGATGAACTGGCGTCTTTGGTGATGGAAACAAAACGCGCCCATCAAGCCTTAGGCCAAGTCACGTATGGTGGCACCCAAGCGGAAGAGAAATCTAAGCAATATCGCCGTTCTATTTATGTCAGTGAAGATATACTACAAGGGCAAAGATTAAGCGTAGAAAATCTTCGCATAGTGCGCCCAGCTTATGGCTTAGCCCCGAAAAACTGGGACAAAGTGTTGGGCAAAGTAGCTAAACAAAATTTAGCAAAAGGCACGCCTCTAGATTGGTCAATGTTCGAGTGACATGTTAATGCGCGTGGCTTTTCGAGTTGAAGGTAATCCCAATATTGGTTTAGGCCACTTAATGCGCTGTATGGCCTTAGCGCAAGGGTTAGTTAACAGTGGACATCACGTATTTTTTTTTATGTCCGACGCGTCACAGCAATTTTGTCGCCAGCGCACAGATTGGTTAGGCGATATTATCCCCCTTGCCGAATTAGATAAAAAAGCTGAGCCAGAATGGCTAGTTAATCAATGTGGCAGTTTACAGGCTGACTGGTTAGTGCTTGATGGTTATCAATTTGATCAAGCATACCGGCATTCATTACAATCGATTAAATTTAAACTGGCGGTGTTTGACGATATTAATAATAGTGGTGCACTGTATGCGGATTTGGTCATCAACGGCGCGCCAAATACGGCTTTGCTTGATTACCAGTCAACTGCACCTAATGCCTTACTGGCCCTAGGTCAAGACTATCAAGTACTAAGACAGGAATTCCTGCAAGTTAATAACAATGATTGGGCAGAGCGTGAAAACTTAACCCTAACGTTTGGTGGCAGTGATCCTAAAAACCTGACCATAAAGTTATTAAACGCCTTACAAAAACTTAGCCTATCTATGCCAATAACGGTTATTACTGGGGCCGCTTATCCGAGTTTGTTAGAGTTAAAAAACGTCATCAAAAATAGTGATTTAGATATTAATCATCTACATGACTGTCAAAATATGGCGCAACTATTAGAAAATACTAAATTAGCCATCTCGGCAGCAGGGGGCAGCCAGTTTGAGTTGCGCGCCTGTGCGGTGCCAGCCATATTAGTAGTGGTAGCTGATAATCAATTACTTGCCAGCCAAGAAGCAGCTAAGCAAGGTTGGTGTCAGTTAGCCAATCATGAACAAGTAAATGCCGACGAATTAGCCCAACAGTGTTTATCTTTGTGGCAACAACCTGACTTATTGCACAGTATGCATAAAATGGCAGGATTGTTTCCTGTGGTGGATGGTGCAAAAAATATCGTCAAGTTGATGTCAGAAAACACACTAGTGGGTGAGGATAAAGCATGAACACTTCGATCCCAACACATAGCTTTCAACCTTTGATGCAAGAACAATTAGCGCTTGTTTGGCAATGGCGCAACAGTGAAAGGATCAAACAAAATATGCATAGTGATTCACCGGTGAAATGGGATGAGCATTGTGCTTGGTTTGAAAAACTGCAAATGGATAGCAGTCGCCATTTCTTTGTTTTTTTACAAAATCAGCGCCCAATTGGGGTATTAAATTTTTCTGATATGCACACAGCCACACCAGAATGGGGCTGTTATTTGGGTGAAACCAATGTGTGGCCAGGCAGTGGTATTATATTAGAATTAGCCGCGTTAGATTTTACCGCCAGTCATAGCCAGTTTAGTCATTTATTGGCCCAAGTATTGTCCTTTAATCAGGCCGCCAATAAAATGCATAAAGTGTTTGAATATGAACAAGTTAGTAGTAAAAAAGGTGGCCAACGTAACGGCCTAGATTACGATATACTTCATTACAGTTATGAACTTAAACTGTGGCCACAAAAGCGTGACCAAATACTTAAAAAGTTGCCAAAAAATATCGCGTTGGCTGCGTCTCAAATCGAATTTTTAGGAACAGGATCAAAGTGAACTTAGAACAACAAATTAAACAAGCCATGCAGCAAGTTGCAGAGCTTAGTGACTGCACCTTAGTTGAACCAATTGAGCCTAACACTTTGTTGCTTGAGTGTGGCTTAGACTCTCTGGGTTATGCCATGTTGGTGGCTCAGCTTGAAGAAGACTTAGGCTTTGACCCTTTTACAGAATTACACATTGAGACTTATCCCAGTATCTTTGCTGAGTTTTTAGCGATTTATCAGCAATGTGCGAATAACCAATAATATTATTATGCCAAGCCTGCTAGCGCGATTAAAAAGTCAGCCCCAAACTGGGGTGATAACCTACGCAGGCAAGCGCTGCGCTGTGGCTGGGCTTATGACCCAAGCTGATAAAATCAGGCAGCAGCATCGGCAATTAGCGCATCAGCCCATTGCCTTAAACTTCACAAATTTGGCTGAATTTATCTCAGCCATTATCGCCTTTGATGGTTGGTGTTCCGCACTTTATTTATGCCCTCCCAATGTGTCGATAGCACAAATTGAATTGATACAATGGCCGCTTGAAAGTGACCTTAGCGACCAAAGCACTGCTAAAGAAAACAACACTGTCTCAACTAATCAGCAGACTGCTTGGTATCTGGCCACATCAGGTACCACGGGCCAACCTAAATGGTATTCCCACACTTTTGCGTCTTTAACTGCCAGCAGCAAATACAGTGAACAACTACAGAGCTTAAACTGGGCATTGTTGTATCAGCCATTTCGTTACGCTGGACTACAAGTGTTGTTGCAAACTTTGTTAAGTGGCGCTGATCTCGTGGATGCCACTGAGCATGAACCTTTGGCGCAGCTAGCAATATTAAAAAAGGCTAAGGTAACCGCCATATCGGCCACCCCTAGCTTATGGCGACAATTATTAATGACAGGGCAGTTGGGTGATTTAAAGCTCAGATATATGACCTTAGGCGGCGAAATTGCCGATCAAAGTGTATTGGATAAGTTAAAAGGGTTATTTCCCAAGGCAAAATTACGCCATATTTACGCATCAACCGAAGCGGGAGTAGGGCTGGTGGTCAGTGATGGACTGGCCGGTTTTCCTGCTAAATGGCTAGGTGACCACTCACAGTCTGTAGGCTTAAAAGTATCAGATAAGCAACATTTGCTGGTAAAACCTAAATTTAACCTTTGCCAAAACTTAACAGCTCAAACCGATAGCCAAGGTTACCTGGACACCCAAGATAAAGTGGCAATCAAAGATGACAGAGTACTATTTCTAGGGCGCGCAACAGGCACTATTAATGTAGGTGGCAATAAAGTGCACCCCGAAAAAGTCGAACAAGTGTTATTACAATGTGCCCATATCAGCCAAGTCAGGGTGTATCCTAAAACGAGTGCTTTGATGGGGGCATTGGTGGTGGCAGATGTGACAGTTAAAACTGAAGCTGATCAACAAGAGGTTAAGCGAGAGCTGCTTCAATTAGCTAAAAATCAATTGCAACGCTTTGAAATACCTACCAAAATCAATATAGTGGATAAGATCGAACATGATCCCAGTGGCAAATTAAATAGAAAGTGACACAGGAAGCGATTAGATGACTGATTACGTCATAATAACAGGCGCCAGCAAAGGCTTAGGCCTCGCCATTTGCCAACAAGCAGCAGAGCAAGGCTACGGCGTGATTGGGATCGCCAGAGCGCTTTCTGAGCCACTTAAGGCATTACAACAAAACTACCCTGAACTGGTGCACTTTTATGCTGCGGATTTAGCCGACTTAGATAATTTGTCACAGCTGTGTAAACAACTCATTAAAGAGTACGGCCGGCCTTACGCCTTAGTCAACAACGCCGCTGCAGGCCATGATGGCGTGTTAGCCACTATGCCAAATTCGTCCATTGAGCATTTAATGCGACTAAATGTGCAAGCACCGATTTTACTCAGTAAATATTTAGTGCGTTCCATGCTGCTAAACCGCAAAGGCCGGATCATCAATATCTCTTCTATTATCGCCAAAACAGGGTTTAATGGCCTAAGTGTCTACGCTGCCAGCAAAGCCGCGTTAGAAGGTTTTAGCCACTCTTTGGCACGGGAAGTAGGCAAAGCAGGGATCACGGTCAATTGTGTCGCCCCAGGCTATATGCAGACCGACATGACCAACAGTTTACAGGGCGATAAACTAGAAAGTGTAAAACGCCGAAGTCCGCTAGGTAAACTAGCCACAGTAGATGATGCGGCAGCCATGGTGGTGTATTTACTAAGTGATAAAGCGTCGGCCATTACTGGTACTGTGATGACTGTAGATGCGGGCAGTACCGCTTAAGCACATTGGCTCAAGCAATAGGTGAAAGAGCCGATAAATAAAGGCCTGTGCTTGGCATATATTGAGGACATATGAAACTATCTGTATTAGTGCCTGCTTATAATTTGCAGGATTACATCGCCCCTTGTTTATTATCAGTGTTACAGCAAAGCACTGATTTTGATTTTGAAGTGATTGTGTGTGATGACGCCTCAACAGACAACACAGCAACAAAAATTGCTGAATTAGCTTTGTTGTATCCTCATAAACTGCGACCAATTTACAAACAAAAAAACGCTGGGTTGGCCGCAAATATGCTAACTTTGCTTAACGCCGCTACTGGACAATACATTGCATATCTGGATGGCGACGATATTGCTTTGCCCACTAAGTTACAAAAACAAGTAGATCATCTAGATCAACATCAAGATTGTCAGATGGTGTATCACGAGTCTGATATGTTTGATTCGCTGACCGATAACACCATCAAGTTATATTCTAAAGAGTTTTATAACTGGTCACATATTCCATTGCGCTCAAATATCGAACATATGATCCGATACGGCACCTATATGCAAGCCAGCAGTGTGATGTTTAGAAACCATAAAAATCTGCAAAAAACCGTATCACCAGAGTGTAAAATCATCTTCGATTATGCGTTTTATATTAATAATGCAGGATATTTAGCCGCGAATATTGATTTTATTCCCGAAGTCTTAGGGCGCTATCGTATTCACGAAAACAGTTTTGGTCAGCAAACTAGCCGCAGCTATTCAAGGCGCGAACAGTCATTGAGGGATATTGAAATAGCCTGCATGCAGGCTGCCCAGTTTGGTGTGAGTCAAACAATCATAGATGCAGGCATTGCCCACCATCGTTTTGCAGCTGCGCTATACTTTTTGGCGAGAGGCGCGCATGAACTGTTTATTCAATACATTGAAATGGCCTCGAGTAAGCAATGTTTCTTTAACTCCAAGCACCAAGCCGTATACGAGAATAGACATGATCCAGCTCAGCTAAAACAACTGTTAAGTGCAGCGGCTTAAATGTGTGAATTTGATGTCATAGTAGTAGGTGCTGGTTTTTCCGGAGCAGTGATGGCAGAGCGTTTCGCTTCTCAGCAAGATAAGAAGGTTTTAGTGCTTGAACAAAGGCCTCATATTGCGGGTAATTGTTATGACTATAGCCATGAATCAGGTATTACTGTGCATCATTACGGCCCACATTTGTTTCACACCAGTAAAGAACATGTGTGGCAATATTTAAGTCAGTTTACCAAGTGGACGCCCTACGAGCATAAAGTGTTAGGATCTATTGATGGTAAACTGGTACCCATCCCCTTTAATCTGAATACCCTGTATCAACTTTATCCCGTTGCGCAAGCACAGGAAATCGAAACCTTATTGATTGAACAATATGGTGCCGGGGGCAAAGTGCCTATTCTTGAACTGAGAAAAAGTCAATTTGCGACGCTGCAACAATTAGCAGAGTTGGTCTATGAAAAGTTTTTTGTGAATTACACCACTAAGCAGTGGGGCTGTTCTCCTGAAGATATTTCACCGGAGGTTACCGCTAGGGTACCCATAGTTGTCTCTAGAGATGACCGCTATTTTCACGATAAATATCAAGCCATACCTAGCCAAGGCTATACCCAACTGATAGGCAATATTTTAAAACATGACAATATTGAGGTGCGCCTGAATACCGACGCTTGCAGTTTGCTTGCTTTAAACAATAAAAATAAAACCGTTATATTTGACGAGCATGAGTTTACCGGTACATTAGTATTTACTGGTATGTTAGATCAGTTATTTGATTATTCTGAAGGCGAATTGCCTTACCGCTCACTACAATTTGATTTTCAAACTTTAGATACCAAAGAGTTTCAACCTAATACAACGGTTAATTACCCTAACGAACACGCCTATACACGGATCACGGAGTTTAAACATATTCTGCAGCAAACCTCAGATAAAACTGTGATTGTAAAAGAATATCCACAGGATTATGACCGCCATGATCCCACGAAGAATGTACCTTATTACCCGATTTTTAATGATAAAAACCATCGGCGATTCGATGCTTATAAAATGCGTCTCAACGGTTTCGATAATGTGATCAGTGTTGGGCGTTTAGCAGATTACAAATATTACAATATGGATGATGCTGTAGGGAAAGTATTAGAGGTGTTTTCCAGCTTGGCTGATTAGTTTGTAATCAAAGTGGGTATGACATAATTTTGTTGAATTTAAGCTTTATGTAAAAACGGCCGATAATAAATTAACAGAGTTGTTTTAGCAGTGATTTAATTGTCTGTAAGTGGGATTTCTATTAGTACTCAATTAAGAAATCATTCACTATATAGGTAAAAATTATATATAGGCTTCAGAGCTTATATTTGGAGATGAGACATGAAAATTTTAGTTTTAGGTGGTGATGGTTTTTGCGGCTGGCCCACCGCTCTTAATTTGTCTGATAAAGGTCATGATGTTGTCATAGTGGATAATTTGTCTAGACGAAAAATAGACGTTGAATTGAGCACGTCATCATTGACACCTATTGAAACGATCGATAATAGGCTTGCAGCATGGAAAGAAATCAGCGGTAAAAAAATTGATTTTGAGTGTCTTGATATTTCAGCTGACTTTGCAGAATTAGTGCAATTATTATTAAAACATCAACCAGACACCATTGTACATTTTGCCGAGCAGCGCGCGGCACCTTATTCGATGAAATCTTCAAGATTGAAAAATTATACAGTTAGAAATAATTTATGTGGAACCCATAATATTTTAAACGCTATTGTTGACAGTGGTCTGGATATACATCTTGTTCATTTGGGAACTATGGGCGTTTATGGCTATGGTACTGCCGGCATGAGTTTGCCTGAAGGTTATTTGCAAATATACGTAAAAGATGAACAAGGTAATCACCTTCCACAAGAAATACTCTATCCAGCCAATCCTGGTTCTATTTATCATATGACTAAGACACAGGATGCCTTGTTCTTTCAATTTTATAACAAGAACGACAAAGTACGGATTACCGACTTGCATCAGGGCATAGTCTGGGGAACTCAAACTGAGCAAACCAGTTTAGACGAAAGGCTTATTAATCGTTTCGATTACGATGGTGATTATGGCACTGTATTAAATCGATTTTTGGTCCAAGCTGCGATGGGCTACCCTATGACAGTTCATGGAACAGGTGGACAAACTAGAGCGTTTATCCATATTAAAGATTCTGTGAAATGTGTCGAATTAGCAATAGATAACCCGCCAGCAATAGGTGAAAAAGTACAAATCTTTAATCAAATGGCAGAGTCTCATTGCTTAATAGACTTGGCTAAAAAGATAGCCAAAGAAACGGGTGCTGAAATAGCGTACGTACCTAATCCTCGTAATGAAGCCCCAGAAAACCAGTTAAGAGTTAAAAATGATAAATTTAAGGCACTTGGCTGGAATCCGAAAACCTTAGATCAAGGTTTGTTGCAAGAAGTTACTGATGTGACTTCAAAATATATGCATCGTTGTGACAAAGACAAAATACCCTGCCAGTCGCTGTGGACGAAAGACTGCAAAGCCGGTGCTCCAAACCCTAAAGTACAACCCAAGCTTAAAAAGGTAGTTTAAAATTGAAACAAAAACTGGGCAACGTTTTAATTACTGGTGGTGCAGGCTTTGTCGGTTCTAATTTGACCAGATTTTTAGTCAAAAATAATTTGGCAGATAAGATAAGCATTTTGGACAATGAGTCAGTGGGCTCGCGTACCGCAGTTAGTGACTTTGATGTTGAGTTTATTTTGGGGGATTTGCGCGATAAAAACGTTGTTATGCAAGCCCTAAAAGGGATTGATGTAGTCATTCACCTGGCCGCTGATACTAGGGTAATCGACTCCATTAAAAACCCACGTTTTAATTTTGAAAATAATGTAGTGGCAACCTTTGAGTTAATGATGTCAATGGTTGAAAGTGGGGTGAGTAAATTGATCAACGCTTCAACCGGAGGTGCGATATTGGGCGAAGTGCCGCCTCCTGTTCATGAGTTGATGGTGCCAAATCCATTATCCCCTTACGGGGCTTCAAAATTGGCGATTGAAGGGTACAGCAGTGCGTTTGCCGAAATATATAATATGAATATCATGAACTTGAGATTTTCAAATGTTTATGGTCCTTTGTCTTTTCACAAGGGAAGTGTTGTTGCTACCTATTTAAAGGCATTGTTGAATCATTCCCCAATTGTGGTATTCGGTGATGGTGAACAGACACGTGATTATATTTACACAGAAGACTTGTGTAAGGGCATTGTACAAGCGATTCAATCTGATTTATCTGGGGTGTTCCAACTTGGTACTGGTGTGGCTACCTCAATCAATCAGCTGATTAATAACATGAAGGCCGTGATAGGCGATCAACTTGCGATAAATGTTGAATATAAGGAAGCTCGTTTGGGCGAAATTATTCATACTCATTGTGATATATCAAAAGCACGACAGGCGTTTGGGTTTAATCCATCTACTCAAGTAAGAGAAGGGATTGGTTATACTTGGGAATGGTTTCAAGGCTAATCTGAAGATGTCGAGTCATACAAAATATACTGTTTTGTTTTTGAGCTAGCTGCATGGTTATACTGTCAATCATTATGCCGGTATTTAATGTTGCCGCCTATTTAGGGGCTGCCATTGACTCGATTAGCAATCAGACTTTCGGCGATTTTGAATTTTTGATCATGGATGATGGTTCTACTGACGATACTCTTCAAATAGCCAATCAAGCTGCAAAACAAGATCCAAGAATAAGAGTCTTCCCAAGAGAAAATAGAAAAGTTGCTGCTTGTCTAAATGAGTTGGTTACTTTGGCTAGGGGAAAATATATAGCACGAATGGACGGTGATGATATTGCTTATCCAACAAGGCTTGAAAAGCAATTGAGCTATCTTCGAAATAATCAAGATGTGGCAGTGGTTGGTTCCTGGGTGCAAACCTTCGGGGAAAAAAACGAAATTTGGCACTTTCGTAGTTCCGATAATTATTCAAGAAATTTGTTGTTTTTTGGTGTCACTATCTTGTGCCATCCTACCTGGATGTTGACCAAATCATTGCTGCTAAAATATCCCTATCTTGATGCTTTCCGATTTATTATTGACAGAGAATGGTTATCTAGGGTGGCCAGTGCTGAGCCTTCACTTAAATTTGTGGCCATTCCAGAGGTATTGTTAGAGTACAGAATGCATGACTCATCCGTTAGTGGCGTGCATCAGCAACAGCAACGCCTAAGGACAAATAATGTTATCGATCTGTATCTTAAAACATTCCATATAAATCTCTCGGCAGATGAGCTGGAGTTATTTAGTAATATTGCATTTGCAGAAGTGATTGAGCCTAACAAGTTAATACAAGCCGGACGAGTTATTGAATTGGTCCAAAAAACTGTTTCAGCATTTCTTGCCGATGACCACAAAGTGTTTCGGGAGAAATGGTTGAGGTTTTGCTGGGCTAATAATGCTTTTTATCTTGCCGATAAATATTTGTCAGATAGTGAATTTGTTTTTTTTATTGAACATAAACACGGATCACACTCTTAATCCTTATGACAATTAAGAAAAAATTTATTGTGTTGGCCTCTGCAAGAACAGGTAGCACAATGTTATGTCGCACGCTCAATGAGCATCCATCCATCACTTGTTATGGTGAACTATTTATTAATAATGAAGAAGTGCCTTGGATGCTTGATAAAACCATACAGCGAGGGTTACCTTCTCTTTATGCTAGCAAAGATGCTCGTGAAAAAGATCCTGTCAGATTTATTAATGATGTTATGACCTATCATCAAGAAACCGATATATTTGGTTTTAAATTAATGATCTCACAAAATGAATCTGTTTTGAGGTGGGTCATTTCTCAACCAGATTGGCAAATTATAAATTTATACAGAAGCAATTTACTCTCAGTGTATGGTGCTACAAAAGTAGCCCGGGCTAGTCGTCAATCACATGTTGAGATTGGTGAAAGAGTGAATCAAATAAAAGTTCATTTTGACGCAACTGAATTTAACAATTTGCTGCAATTTAACCAAACACGTCGCCGCCAAGTAGATCAGATGTTAGTTGAAAAACAACACAATTATTTTCCCTTAGATTATTTGGCTTTATCATCAGAATCCGGCATTGACCAAGTCTTAAACTATTTAGATCCAACACCCAAGAAAGAGTTGACCCCGCAACTCGCAAAGCGACATGATTGGAATGTATTAGATCGATTTGCCAATCCTGAAGTGGTTGAAAAATATTTGATCCAGCATAACTTGTGCGAATGGTTAGTCGAGCAGCCTTTTAAAAACTGAACTTCAGTACACTAATAAAAGAAGTACTTATATGCAAAAAGATACCTTTGAAATAGAAAAATTTCCCGACCTAAGTGAGTTCTCTAATAAAGACTCTGGAGCAAAGTTACGGGTATGTATCGCCACAGAAGAGATCCTAGGGCCGGTTAGAAATGGTGGGATTGCCTCAACTTACTACCATTTGGCTAGAGGGTTAGCATCACAGGGACACGAGGTCACTATTGTCTTGCTCAAAGGTTCAAAAGTACAGCAATACACGCCTGAATATTGGGTTGAACATTACGCAGAATTTGCAGTTAAATTAGTGTATTTGGAATGGCCAAACGAGTCATTTGTGCATGTTTCTCATCCTTGGCAAGGGCGCTGTTTAGCCTTTTATAACTGGTTAAAAAATTATGATTTTGATGTGGTTCATACATCTGAATGGAGGGGAGGCGCTTATTATGCCCTAGCGGCTAAACGATTAGGGCTGGCATTTCAGCGTACCTTGTTTTTAGTAAAAGCGTCATCACCTTTTATCTGGAATCGTCATTATCAAATGCAACCAATTGAAATGCATAATCTTTTTTCAGTTTCATTTTTGGAACAAAAATGTATTGAATGGGCCGATGTGATCATTGGTGGTAGTGCGCATTTATTGAGTTTTATGGATCATATTGGTTATAACATGCCAATTGGCGGAACATATGTTCAGCCTAATATCGTGGACTTTAGTGAATTAAAAATATCCGATAGTCGTAAAAAAAGTCAATATGGTGATCTAGTCAAATCTAAAAAGCTAGTGTTCTTTGGAAGACTTGAAAGCAGGAAAGGTTTAGAAAATTTTTGCCGCGCCTTAGACATTTGTGTCAGAGCGGGTGATTGCCCAGAGCATGTGACTTTTTTGGGTAAACAAGGGGTTTTATCCTCAGAAAAAGACTTTGCACAGCCTATAGATTATATCTTAGCTAAAGCAAAAGATTGGCCTTTTGAAATTGACATTATTACTGATAGAGGCCAACCAGAAGCGCTGACTTATCTTTGTTCCGATGAGTTTATTGCAGTCATGCCATCGTTAATTGAAAACTCTACTATGACAGTTTACGAGGCATTAGTGCACCGTATTCCTTTTATTGCTACTGATGTGGGAGGAACCGCAGAGTTAATTGCCGAAGATTCGAAGCAATATGCCCTAGTCGAGCCTACCGTATCTAGTTTAGTAACAAGACTTAAAGATGTTTTGGACAAGGGGCAATTCATTTCTTACCCTGCTTTCGACAATGGCGAAAATCTGCAGGTTTGGTATAACTTTCATCACTATTTAGCGAAGCAATTTTCCACACAAGCTGATGTGACTTGGCAAAATGCTCTCGTAGCAAAACGTATTAAGGCTCAGGTAAAACATTTATCTTTAGTAGTAGCCAATGAAGGTAGCATATCCAGTGAAAATTGGGCTGTGGCTCAATTTGATAAAGTGATTATCTGCGATCTCACAGGTCAATTAACCACAGGAAAGCAATCTTGGCCAAGTAATTTTGAAGTTTTAGATTGTTATGGAGTACCTAAAGGTGAAGCCTTTAATTTTGCTATAACAGAACATGTAAAAGACGCATTTATTGTAGCCAGTGAACCGCCAAAATGTATTGCAGAAAAAGCCGGCGACATACTTAAAACGGCTTTATCTGAGTCACCCGAGTCCATTTTAACCTCATTTTTTCGAGTGCCTATTGATACCAATAATGAACTTGGAAAACTGGTGACGCCTTTGGGAGGAGACATTGGACATCAAGTTATTGACGACAGAGTTTACGGTGCTGAGTTTATGGCATTGAGGAAAGATTGTTATAAGCGTGTCGGTCAATTCGAAAATTATGATATTGCAGATGGGGTAATACATGAGTTTGTTTCTCGTGCGTTATTAACTGATCTGGATTTTTTTGTCATACCTGAAGTTTTGTTTGAGTCTGTAAAAGGCGCAACTCATAATTTATCAGTAGATAAGTCATATAAGTATTTAAAGGTTAAGGCTGCAATAGATAGTTTGCCTTTACAATTAAAAAAATTGGTACTTTTTGCTGCATCAGAGCAGGGTGCTAAAGCCTTAGTGAATATTGATATTTATAACAAACAAAAAGAGTAGATATATTAAATAAATAGCTCAGCTAAAGTGAATACCGCATTCTGAGTGATAGCTTTTTTTTGTGGTGTCTAAAAAGGTTTTGATATGCTTTTGGGTAAATTCTGTATGTTCTTCAATATGAATGTTTTTAAAATTAAAAAGCGGGGCGACGCGTATAATGTCATCCTGATAATTGGAAAATATATTTAAGTTTGAACGGTAAGAGGTTTGATGTTTCTGTATCCCAGTAAACCAATAATCAGGTTTAAGGGCCGTCAATCCAGCATGAAAAGGCGCTACTTTGACCTCTTGCTGATAAGTGCTAAACCTTGCCTCACAAATTGGGATCCCGTCCTTTAAATATTTATTTATAACTTCGTTTTTGGGGCGTTGTATATGAATATTAAGGTGGTATTTTTCTATTAGTCTAGTGGCATTGTCGATAAAAGCTTGAGTTAAAAAACCTGTATCAACCCAAAGTACAGGTATACTTGGGATTTTCCGGGTAACCATCTGGATAAAGAATTCTGCGTAAGGTCCAAATTTTGTCGATATTATAGGTCGTTTTGCTTGGACTAATACCCGATCAATTATTTCTTCAGGTGCCAGAGATGCATAGCCGTCATTTAATAACTTAACTTTTTGTTGTTTACTAAATTCAATTGAACTCATATTAAGATCCACAGTACACCTGTAGATAATCTATCGGCTAATTGACACAAACGTTTAACTTCTAGTGATTTACTAGATGTCTGTATAGAATTAGCTTGATTGAACATACTTGAATCGACAATACGGATTAGCTATTTTGAATCATAAGCTTGTTACTTTTGCAGAACAGTCCAATAAGGTTCACAGTACTCTTCGACTTTCTTTAATCCATATTCTGCAACCAAATATTCTTCCGTTATAATTGCAATGTGGGCCTCTTCGCGTTCCTCTTTTGTGTATAATGAAAAATCATAAATATCAGAATAAAATTCACTTTTCTTCAATGACTCTTCTTTACTCGCCAACGTCCAGTAAACATCATCAAAGGCTATTCGGCCACCTGCTTTTAATAAGGGGATACATGCAAATGCGGCAGCAAAATCGACGTATAAGGTATGATGGCCGTCCAAATATATTAGATCGAATTTTTTGTTTTCTCGTTTTAATCTAATTAAGTTGTACAGATAGGTGCCTACAGAATTGCTCATAAATCTCATGTGATTGCGATTGATACCTGCGTTATCAATCGTTTCTTTATGCATATTGCATACTGTCTCAAAGTCTACCCCAACATATTGAATATTGGATTGACTCATTATTTCGATTCTATCAAGACGCACTTTAGGGCCAATTCCTATTTCTAAAAATTCACCTCCAGGTATTTCTGAAATCATGTTTGCGATATTCTCGTTCACTTTCTTTCTATGCCCTTTTGGCGGCACGTATCCTTTAGGAACAACCATTGTTTACCCTCTAATTTGCTCTAACTATTACTAGCATATAAATAATTAACGGTTAAATTTCTCGTTATTTATTTTCGTTTAGCCACTTTTTCTTTAAACGGACTAATGTTCTTGGATGTACTAGTGGCAACATATCTTCATTTGTGAGTTCCCGCGCCTTTTTTAATGCTTCATGATTTTGTATTACTGAGTCATGGGCGTACAAAATTGTATTTTGTCGATAACAGACCTGAATTTCCGTGTTAGACCATATTATGGGTCTAATAAAATCAATGGCTCGATAGTCAAATTGTGAAAATAGTCTTGCCCAATGGTGTTGCCACATCTCGTTGATATGATTATCTCCCCCTTGATCTGGTATCGCAGCTGAGAACAAAACGATTGGTGCCAGCTTTGTCAAATCTTCAACAAATGACTTTGCTCTAGTTATCGGCAAATGTTCAGCTACCTCTAATGAGCATGCAAGATCATATTGTCGTTCCAATACAATGGGCTCTCGCAAGTCTCTTTGGTAGAAATTTTCTGCTGGAATGAGCATTAAATCCTTATTAATGTAGTCACCATCCACGGCATGAACTGTTTTTATCCCTTTATCCATAAAGGCTCTAGGCCATGTCCCAACGCCACATCCAATATCTACGACACTATTTATATTGCCACACATGTCTATCACTAACTTAGCAATCACTTCAGATGCATTTTTCTTTTTCTGATTACTAACTTGTCCTTGAAAGAACTTGTCATCGTACTTATCGAGTTGAATTTCATCACTCATTATGTGCTCCTTCTACAAACATTAGCCAAATTTTTAGGAAATTGGATTGCTAAAAACGGATCGTGTTTTGTGTACTTTTGTAAATGCATTTATTCGTTGTCGTTAAAGGTATTATTCTTCACAATTTTTACGAACTCTTGGTCTGAAATTACCTTGTTTATCAAATCATTCCACACTAAGGCCCTATTAATTAACTTTCCTCTGGTACCTGCTTTGGATACAAGATTTTGAGTTGCTGGGTTTTTAAAACAAGCAATATGGCTTGAAAAGTCTACATAGCTGTTTATACCTGCTAGGTTATCAATAGTTTGTTGGCCAAATTGAGCTGGATTTTTGGTGTTATATTTTAGGAGAATTAATGGGCAACTATGCTCACTCAATGTGAATAAAATTGCGTGTGTAGCCAAAAAGTAATCAATGACAATAGTGTCTGTTTCGTCAAATGGTATAGGACAATATGTCACACCTTTGGGTACTAAAATCGAATCTGAAATGTTGCCAGATTTCAGCATAAAAATAGTCGAATGAGTGCCCCGTTGTTGAAACTGAAAAAAGGGTGATTCATTCGTCTTATCTTGATATACGATGACATGATCAAATGACTTTTCCTCATTGCTATCTAGTCTGTTTGAAAATGTCACATCCCCCTTAAAACCAAACTTATTAGCTAAGGTTAACTTTAGCGATTTTTTAAAATTATCAGAGTTAGAGATAACTAGTATCGAATTTTTATCTGAGTGTTTTGCTAATAAAGCTTTTTCTCTTTTTCTAAGATTAAAATGCGACAAGTCGAAATTTACATTGTCGTCAATGAGGATGTTAGAGATTTCATTGATTTTAAGTGCCCACAAATCGATACATTTGTGAACAGTACTGTCGGGTTTCAATAACTCAGTATTTAGCCCCAGCTTAACAAATACCGCATTAGTATAATTTACGGTACCGTATAAGTAATAAAACAGTAATGAATTGCCGTTTTTATATGAGCTAAACAACATTTCTTTTTGTTTGTTAATTATTTTTTCCAGCTCATCTTTATGTCTCACTTTGTTCTTTAACAGTATCTCAAAAGCTTTAAGTTCTTCCATTAAAACTTGTTGAGAGAAAATTTGATTGAACCTTTGAATATAATGGCCAAGGTCTTTATTTGAAAATATAACGGTTTTTAGTTTATCAAGAGCCTTTGCTTGCTGTGGCTTACTTGCCATGATTAACAACTCATCTGGCCTTAGCGGCAACGTACCCTGAATTTTGGCTCCATCACTACAGTTATAAAATGCTTGGTCCTTAGGTTTGCCACTAGTCACTTGTTCAATGATTTGTCGAGACACTTTAAACTCATGTTTAGTGTTAACTTTGGGGCGAAAATTTCCCGGCACAATTAATGATGTATTGGCGCTATCCGTATAGTCGTAAGTTTCTTGGCCGTCTTGTTGATAATAGCCAGACAACTTGGAGTGATGATGCTTAACGTCTACAAATCCCAGATCAACACCAATGAGGTAAATACTGGTAAATCCTATGGTGCTAAATAAATCACAAACAAAATTACTAACAGTAGGAAAGGAGTTTTGTAGTACTTCAAAATTCTGTCTTCCTAATACACTTAAAGCAGATACGGTTGAAGATTCACCTTCTTTAAACGCTATCAATACATCTTTGTACAAATCGCAAGTGTCTGGATGAATGCCGTTGCAGGATATAAGCGTGATTTTTTTAAGATAGTCTAAATCGCCTATTAACACTGCCCAATCAAATGTACTTCTGTTTTGTTCTATCTCTGCGTGGAAATCTGGGGTAATGCCGTGTCGATGCAAGGCTTGTAAGGTGGTGCCACAACTAACCACTATGGCTTGGCCTTGCCATTCTTTAATGGCGTCAATTGAGCTGTCCAATGACGGCCCATTACCAACTATAAATATCGGTACTTCTTTATCGTCATAACTCAGTTTACTCGCTGGGTTTGCCGTTAATATTGGGATCTTTCGCCGCATACCTTCTTTGGTATGGGCGATGCCGTAGTAGGCGTGGTCAAAGTATTCACCCATAGAGATCACTACTTGCAACTGTTCTCTGAGTTGGCTAATAGCAGAGTTTAAAGACGCGTTGTAATAACTTTGATAAAAGTAGGTGCTATTTAAAAGGTAGGGGCCAATGGCATAAAATTGACTCAATAAATCTCTAAATAGGTTGCTACCGTCGTCGCCTATGTTCAGGTAGATACGAGTTTCTGAGTTTTCTACTGTTTCGAATAGTTTTTGCCAATCGATGGCAAATAATGATGCATAAAAAAAGTCTGGGTTAGGCTCACAGATAAACAGTTTTTCTACAGTATGTTCTTCAAGCAATTTTTCTAATTGATAACCCACCCCTAAACCAAACATAATGATTGATGGCACATTGTTTGGCAGTGCGCCGACTTCTTCTTCAGCTTCTTTAAGGAGTTCTTCGGTTTCTTTGACAAATTGGTAATGAATGTAGTGGGCGAGTTTAGTGCCTTTGTAGCCCAGCACTAAGCCATCTTTATTAGGTTGTTCGTTAAAGTTATCGAAGTTTTGGGTACAATCTTGCTTAGGGGATTCTCCATACCATGATTGTAAACTGTCGATTTTAACTAGGTTAACTTCACCTGTTGAGTTGCTAATTGGCAGCCATTTTTGGGGCGTATAATCTTTATATTCCTTATATATGTCAGGAAAATATTTTTTAAATGCACTGAGGTTGTTGCTTAACATCTTATTGGGGCTGGTCAACAACGTTTGCCTATCTAAGTCTATATTGGGTGTCCAGTTCGGTACAAAGTCTAAGTAACTTTCTTGGGAGCTTATCTTAAATCCCCCGTCTGCAATGTCGTTCCAACTGCGCTCTGTCAAATCTTTGTATAAAGAGTCGAAGACTTCATGATTGTAGTGTTTGTAAAGATGGAAGTGGGTAATGCCGCAGTGCTGTACTAGTTCATTTATGTCCTGAATGAGATCTCGGCCATCTTTTTCTAATTGTAGAAAAATAGCGGTATCGTGTTGTTTTGCTAACGTAAAAATATCTTGCCATGATGTGGCCATAACCGAACATTGGAAGTACTGTAATTCTGGTTCGTATATCAGTAGGTTTTTGATTTTGTGTTGTTTCAACAGATGACTTAAGTGAATGCCTAGTCCACATCCGAGTACCACTAAACACTCAATTTCATAAGGCATAGGTTGTTGCTGGTTTCTGAGCTTGACACTTTCTAGGTCTTCAATACGTTTAATGTGCGAAGCATGCTCCCCGTGACTGCTTAAAGGAGCTTGCAATACCACGTGGGGGCAGTGTTGTTCTACGCGATCTATTTGTTCTAGTACCTCTGCTTCTGGATGAAATCCATAAAAGGTGCGGCCCATACCGTAATCGACAATGTTATTTTCAGCGTATTTATTAATAAAAATAGAGTAGTTAGCAAGGTCGACGTTTTGCACGTAAGGCAATAAAGAAGGGATGTTACGTTGAAATGTATTGATATTGCCATTATGCGTGGTAAGTATGTGTGCGGCTAATTTTTCATCTAATAGCGCTTGCTCTTGTTCATCTTTAGAAAGATGTAAACGGATATTCTTCAACATACTTTATATAAACTCACAATTTACTCGCACAACACAATGCGTATTATCTTATTCTATCGGCAGCACTAAAAAAAGAATAAGTCTTTGAATTTATTGTGAGAAGTGAATATCAAAGGGCGCTAGAAAATTGTAGTTTTAGCTTGTATTTATAAGTTTTTATGGTTTTGCATACCCTAGGCTGATTGCTTGTATTTTACACATATGTGGTCACTCTGCTATTCTATTGCATAGTTAACTGAGGGTAAGTCTATGATTGGTTTTAATACTGAATCTAATACATCGTTGTTACAACAAATTCAAAATAAGCAAGAGTCTATCCTAGAGAAGCTTTCTTCAGGTAAACGTATCAATAGTGCCGCCGATGGAGCAGCAGCTCAGCAAATAATTGATCGCCTTACCACTCAGGTTGAGGGTAACCGTCAGTCTATTTCAAATGCCTTCGACGGTGTGTCATTGACTCAAGTGGCTGAAGGTGGCTTAGCGAATATTAATCAAGATGTGAATCGTATTCGTGAGTTGTCGGTGCAATCAGGTAATGGTTTATTGAGCGACGCCGACCGTCAGGCAATTCAATCCGAAGTGACTCAGTTACAAGAGAACATATCGCAAACGATTGAACAAACAGAATTTGCCGGTAAACCATTGTTATCAAGTGATGCAAATATTGATTTTCAAATTGGGGCTAATGCGGGGCAGAAAATTGCTGTGTCCACCAATGACGTTGCCGCTAGCTTGAATGATATTTTAAACGTCGATTTAAGCACTGCCCAAGGCGCAGAAGAGGCGTTAGCAGTTTCAGATGACGCATCTGAATTTGTAAACAGTGCGAGGGCCGATTTAGGTGCCACCCAAAACCAATTTGAAAGTGCGGCGCGAAACCTAACCCAAACTGATGTGAATGTGTCTGCAGCCAGAAGTCGAATTCAAGATACCGATTATGCCCAGGCCGCGTCTGAAAATGCTGCAGCAAACATATTGAGCCAAACGAGCCTTGCAGTACAAAGCATTGCAAATCAACAACAAGGTCAAGTGTTGTCTTTGTTAAATGGCTAACCATAGATGATGCTTGATTCCAAAGAGTGGCTTAGCCACTCTTTTTTTTGATCAAAATTTCCTACACTTTAAACACTGCACAAAAAGATTTAGTGCTTAAAAATGCCTTAATTAATATTGCTATCCCAACTCGAATGGTTAAAATCATATACAATACAGTGAATTATAAAAACAACATTAGGCTGGAAGTGGAATGAGCAATATTTTGATTATTAGTTCTGACATCGCGCGGGCAAATAATCTGAGTACCATTCTAACTTTTCTCGGTGAGCCTTGTAGCAGCGTTTTATTCCCTTCAGCGATAGAAACCCTTAAAAGTAAAACTGAGATTAAGTCCGTTTTAATTGATGCAGCTACGCCCGAATTAGCCAGCGATATCAGTGAAAAGTTTCCTCAGCATCCTTTTGTGTTAGTAGGTAATTATCAGGCATTTGAGCCCCGCACAAATATTGTGGGTGCCATCAGTGAGCCTATTACTTATCCTGAGCTGACCCAAATGTTGCATCGCTGTCAAGAATACAAACGCAGTCAACCCAATGTTAAAACCAGCGTGCACAACAAAACTCGCCTTTTTAGAAGTTTGATTGGCAAAAGTAAACAAATTCAGGGTGTTAGACATCTTATAGAACAAGTGGCACCCACCGAGGCCAATGTACTTATTTTGGGTGAGTCAGGCACGGGCAAAGAGGTGATTGCACGTAATGTCCACTTTTTGTCAAATCGAACTGATAGTATTTTTATCCCAGTAAACTGCGGTGCGATCCCGGGAGAGCTCCTTGAAAGTGAGCTTTTTGGTCATGAAAAGGGCGCCTTTACCGGCGCCGTAAATTCTCGAAAAGGTCGCTTTGAGCTTGCTGAGGGAGGGACGTTATTTCTTGATGAAATTGGTGATATGCCATTACAAATGCAAGTTAAACTGCTCAGAGTGTTGCAAGAAAGAACTTACGAAAGAGTAGGGGGCACTAAACCTATTAAGTGTAATGTTAGAGTGATTGCTGCCACCCATAGGGATTTGGAGGTAATGATTGAGGAAGGGCAGTTCAGAGAGGATTTGTATTATCGCTTAAACGTATTCCCAATTGATAGCCCCGCTTTGCGAGAACGTACTGAAGACATCCCTCTGTTACTGCAAGAACTGGTGTCGAGACTAGAGCTTGATAATGCGCAAATAAAGTTTACGGCCAATGCCATGGCGTCTTTGATGGAACATAAGTGGGCTGGAAACGTCCGCGAGTTATCGAATTTAGTTGAGCGATTGATGATTTTATACCCTAATCAACTTATCGATGTGAGTGATTTACCCAACAAATACAATCATTTGGATATCGCAGCTTACGAACCTGAATACCCAGATGAGTTGTTAGAGCGTGATGCAATAAACGCTATGTTTGGAGGTGATGATGTTGAAGATAGCGAGGAAGTCGACACTAACATCGATCAAACCTTGTCGACTGAACTACCCGTAGAAGGACTCAATTTGAAAGAGTATATTTCAGAATTAGAAGTTAATTTGATAACCCAAGCTTTAGAACAGCAAGACTGGGTCGTCGCGAGAGCAGCAGAAACACTTGGCATGCGACGTACCACTCTGGTTGAAAAAATGCGTAAGTACAATATAAGTAAAGATTAGTTGTAACCCTTCTATACCCATTGATCTTGATTTATTTCCTCTGTGAACTTTAGCGCTCGGTGACCGGCGCTCGGCACTCTCTGTGGTGAAAAGCTTTCTAATTGAAAAGCCATAGAACACAATATTTGAACCACCGAGGACGCACAGAGCACAGAGAAAAACCAAGTATGTTGATTATCCAAATCTTGTTTTGAGCAAATCATCAACCCTAAGTGTCATTTCATTGACGTTGTGAATTCTTGAATTCCACCCCTAAGCTTATGATTTAAATGTAAATTTTTGTTGGCATGGCATGTGCTTTAGTCCACCTGTAATTATTCTGTCTAAGTTTTGACGTGAGGAATGTATGGGTACTAGTAACATCTTGAATGAAACACAGCGGGATTCTTTATCTGCGCTTGGCGAAGTGGTTCGGAATGACGCTTTACAAAAAGCGTCCCATGTATCAAAAAATCAAGAATTAGACGCATTGCGTTTGCAAGCAAATCGATTAGAGCATTTGCTACAAGTTATGCCAGCAGGTGTAGTAGTGATAGATGGCAATGGATTTGTCAGGCAGTCAAACAATTTGGCGAAAGCCTTATTGGGAGAGCCCTTGGAAGGTCAATTATGGCGAACCATCATCGCCCGTTCATTCAAACCTCAAGCAGATGATGGTCATGAAGTGTCACTTTATGACGGTCGCAAAGTCAAACTGTCAATTACCCCCTTAGAAAAAGAGCCGGGGCAACTCATTGTATTAACTGATCTAACTGAAACCAGAAAACTGCAACAGCGTATCGGGCATTTACAGAAATTATCTTCCTTGGGAAAAATGGTCGCTTCACTGGCACACCAAATTCGTACGCCTTTATCGGCAGCAATGTTGTACGCCGCTAATTTGTCTAATAACTCCCTAAACAACACTTCCCGGGAAAAGTTTAGCAACAAACTGGTTTCAAGATTGCGAGACTTAGAAAGTCAAGTAAACGACATGTTGTTGTTTGCCAAAAGTGGTGACGAACAAGTGATAAGTGAAATATCACTACACAGCCTGATGCAAGAAGTGCAACAAGGTGCTGATGCCATGCTACAAAATCATCAGGCAAAGTTAGTATTGAATTTGCCTGAACCCGATGTGGCTATATTAGGCAATAAAACGGCCTTGGTTGGCGCGTTACAAAACCTTATCCATAATGCGCTCACTGTAAAGCCTCATCATGCGTTAATAACGATTAATGCAAATCGTCAAAGTGACAACCCTGATTGGGTGAATTTGTCGGTTACGGATAATGGTCCAGGCATTAAATCCGAGTTTATCAATCGTATATTTGAACCGTTTTTTACCACTAAAAGTAATGGAACAGGTTTAGGGCTTGCTGTGGTCAGAAGTGTTGCTCAGTCCCACCAAGGCAAAGTGCATGTGACGAATTTAGCTGATGGTGGAGCCTGTTTTACTTTGTGTTTACCTACTTATGATATCAATCAAGTTACACCTCAAGTCATTGTGCCTAAACAGAGCGCGCAGCCTCAACAATATTATGCCAATGTGGCCAGGAGCTAAAGAATGACTCAAGCAAAAGTTCTGATAGTAGAAGATGATGCTGGCCTAAGAGAGGCCCTAGTCGACACCTTGTTGCTTGGTGGATATCAAGTCATTGAGGCGGACAGTGGTGAACAAGCCATGATTAAGTTATCTGAACATTCAGTTGACTTAGTGGTAAGTGATATTCAGATGGGGGGCATGAGTGGCTTGACATTGCTCAAGAATATAAAAAATAAATATCCTAATTTAGCGATATTGTTAATGACGGCTTACGCCACCATAGATGATGCGGTGCAGGCTATGCGAGATGGTGCGACTGATTACCTTTCAAAACCTTTTGCCCCAGAAGTGTTACTAAACTTGGTTGGACGATATGCACCTGCTCAAAAAGTGGAGTCATGCACACCAGTCGCAGATGATCCCAGTAGTCTACAATTACTCGCTTTGGCCAAAAAAGTGGCTAGATCAGAAGCGACAGTGATGGTCTTAGGACCTAGTGGTTCAGGCAAGGAAGTGTTAGCGCGTTTTATTCACGACCAATCTAATCGCAGTCAACAAAATTTCGTGGCGATCAATTGTGCAGCTATTCCTGAAAATATGCTGGAAGCGACACTTTTTGGTTACGAAAAAGGTGCGTTTACCGGTGCCATTCAAGCCTGTCCGGGTAAATTTGAACAAGCGCAAGGTGGGACTATTTTACTTGATGAAATCAGTGAAATGGACTTGAATTTGCAAGTTAAATTATTGCGTGTGTTACAGGAAAAAGAAGTTGAAAGATTAGGTGGGCGTAAAACCATTGCTTTGGATGTCAGAGTAATAGCGACGAGCAACCGTAACTTAAAACAAACTGTAGATGCCGGTGAGTTTAGAGAAGATTTATATTATCGCTTAAATGTGTTTCCACTGACCTGGTTACCTCTTGATAAAAGAGGTGGCGATATCATACCTTTAGCCGAGCATTTGATTGAACGACATTGCCAGAAGCAGGGCAGTGAAATTTCAAAGTTAACGGCGGCAGGTCGCAGTAAACTGCTGCAGCATAATTGGCCAGGTAATGTACGAGAGCTTGAAAATGTGATCCAGCGGGCATTAATTTTGTCTGATGGAAATCAAATAGATGCGCAAGACTTAATGATAGAGCAAGATATTGCGGTAATGGCAACAACCTCAGAATTCGAAATCGAAAACATTGAAGAAGATAACAGTAAGTTAGGGTCTGAGCTACGTCAGCAAGAGCACCAGATCATTCTTGATACCTTGCAAAGTTGTAAAGGTCGTCGTAAAGATGTAGCAGAACGATTAGGGATCAGCCCCAGAACGTTACGTTACAAACTTGCCAAAATGCGTGAAGTCGGTATTGAGTTGCCTGCTTAAAAAAGAGTTTATAGTGTCGCAGATGCGAGTCCTTTGGCCACCTAGAACGGTGGCTTTTCTTTTTCTGGCGATCCTCATTTGGGCTTAAATCATGGCGACCTAAGAGTTTACTTGTTTGAAATTTCAGCTGTCAAGAATATGACACCACAAATCGTCTCAAATGTTTCCGTTTAAAGCATTGAATTTATTGAATATTTTATAATGTTTTTGGCATTTATTATTTGGCACTTACCTTGCTAATGAAGTAGTTAGTTAACTCAAACGACAAATTACGTCTTTTGCCAGCGGAGCGTCTTATGGACATCAAAGCACAGTCACTATACCAAGAAATGCAAGGCATGGCCGAGCAATCAAAATTAGGTTTGGGTGAAGGAAATGCCATTCAAGGTAATCCTTCTTCACAGAATTTTGCTGACTTACTGAGTAACGCTATTGGTACTGTTAATGACATGCAGTTAGAGTCTAAAGACATGGCCATGGCATTTGAGATGGGTGACAAAAATTTAAGCTTAGCGGATGTAATGGTAGCCAAAGAAAAAGCTGGTATTGCCTTTGAGGCAACTATTCAAGTGCGCAATAAAGTGCTTGATGCCTATAAACAAATTATGAACATGCCAGTTTAGGAGCTAACAAGTGGCTGAAGCAGCAAGTACAGAACTGGCAATGAGTGATATGGATACTGATATGTATCCAGATGATTCAAATGCAGAACAAAAATCTGGTTTTATGGACTCAATCGGTAGTACTGATATGATGCGCCAGATAACTTTGATTATCGCCTTAGTGATATGTGTGGCGATTGCTGTGTTTATCTTAATATGGGCCAATGAGCCTGACTACCGCCCGATGGCAAGTATGGACACTCAAGAGTTAATCGAAACCCTTGATTACCTTGATCAGGCTCAAATTGATTATCGCTTAGAAGGTAATACCGTCTATGTGAGTAGTGAACATTATCAAAAAATCAAATTAGGCATGACTCGTCAAGGCATTACCCAAGGTGAATCGGCAGGTGCTGATATTATCATGCAGGATATGGGGTTTGGTGTTAGCCAACGTGTTGAAAAAGTCCGATTAAAACATGCCAGAGAAAAACAAATTGCCAGTACGATCGAAGAAATGACGGCAGTTTCACGAGCCAAAGTACTCCTAGCCTTACCTAAAGAAAATGTATTTGCCCGTCGCGAAAAACAAGCCAGTGCCACTGTTGTTGTTACCACTAGGCGAGGTGCAATGATTTCAAGTGGAGAAGTGAATTCCATTATCGATATTGTAGCTTCGGCGGTACAAGGATTAGAGCCTGATAGGGTTACAGTCTCAAACAGTAACGGACGTTTGCTGAATTCAGGATCCCAAGGCGCTGAATCGGCTCGTTCACGCAAAGAATACGAACTAGAAAAAAAGCGTGAAAGTGCTTATATAGAAAAAATAGACTCTATTCTTATTCCCGTGTTGGGGTTAGGTAACTATACGGCGCAAGCAGATGTGACTATGGATTTTACATCGGTCGAGCAAACGCAACGTAGTTACAATCCAGACTTACCCGCAGTGCGCAGTGAAATGACGGTCGAAGAAAATAGCATTGGTGGTGTGATTGCCGGTATTCCGGGGGCATTAACTAATCAACCTCCTTTAGATTCGAATATTCCAGAGCGTGCCAGCACTAGTGCAACCCAGCAAACCCCTGGACGCAATCATAAAGAAGAAACCCGCAACTACGAATTAGACACCACAGTCAGTCATACTAAACAGCAAGTGGGAATGATTCGTCGTTTAAGTGTGTCTGTGGCATTGGATTATGTCAGTAGTACCGCAGCGGACGGAACAGTATCAAGTGCACCTAGGTCACAAGCAGAGTTATTGGATATTCGCCGTTTATTGCAAGGTGGCATTGGCTTTGACGTCACACGGGGAGATTCGTTAGAGGTTGTGAGCATTCCATTTAACCGTGAAGGTGAAGTGGAACTGGCTGAAGTGCCGTTTTGGGAAGATCCCAAATTATTACCTTTAATAAAATGGATAGGTAGTTTCTTTATTATTGTCTTAATGTTCTTTGTGGTTGTGAAACCTATGGTGAGCAAACTCATTAATCCAGACGATATGAAATCTGATGAGTTTGATGCTGATGAAGGGCTAGACTTAGGTGACGAAACCATTAGCCTATTGGCCGAAGAATTTGATGAATCGCAAGTTGGGTTTGCAGCAGATGGTACCTTTATGCTGCCAGACTTGCATAAAGATGAAGATGTGCTGAAAGCCGTCAGGGCGCTGGTCGCAAATGAACCAGAGTTATCTTCGCAAGTAGTGAAAAACTGGATGATGCTTGATGATTAAGTCTAGACTTAAGATCTGGCATTCTGAGGAATAAATTGTGGCTGAAGAACAAACTGAAGAAACTGGGTACGACGTAGGTAAATTAGAAGGTGTAGATAAAGCCGCTATTTTACTGCTTAGTTTAACCGAAGATGATGCGGCGCAAATTCTAAAACATTTAGAGCCTAAGCAGGTCCAAAAATTGGGTCAAGCAATGGCGCAAATTGATGATATGACACAGTCAAAAATCACTGCTGTGCATAAACACTTTATCGAAGAAATCCAAAATTACAGCACCATTGGGTTCCAAAGTACTGACTTTGTGAAACGCGCGCTGACTTCTGCCTTAGGTGAAGATAAAGCGGCTAATTTGATTGACCAAATCTTGATGGGAACCGGCGCTAAGGGCTTGGACTCGCTGAAGTGGATGGATTCTAAACAAGTGGCCAGTATTATTCGCAACGAGCATCCACAAATCCAAACTATTGTTATGTCGTATCTAGATGCTGAACAATCTGCAGAAATTCTCAGTCAGTTCCCTGAAAAAGTTCGTCTAGACTTAATGATGCGTGTAGCGAATTTAGAAGAAGTGCAACCTGCGGCATTACAAGAATTAAATGAAATTATGGAGAAACAGTTTGCTGGGCAAGCAGGTACTCAAGCAGCCAAAATGGGCGGCTTGAAGTCAGCTGCAGATATCATGAACTACTTAGATACCAATATTGAAGGTCAGTTGATGGATGCCATCCGCGAACAAGACGAAGAAATGAGCCAACAAATTCAAGACTTAATGTTTGTATTTGATAATTTGGCAGATGTCGACGACAGAGCCATTCAGGCTATTCTTCGTGAAGTACAACAAGATGCGCTTCTCAAAGCCATTAAAGGTGCGGAAAGCGAACTCAAAGATAAGATAACTAAAAACATGTCGAAACGGGCAGCTGAAATGCTGATTGACGATCTCGAAGCTATGGGACCTGTGCGTATAAGTGAAGTGGAAACTGCCCAGAAGGAAATTTTGTCTGTGGCCAGACGTTTAGCTGACGCCGGTGAAATTATGTTAGGCGGCGGCGGTGGCGATGAATTCTTGTAATCCAACGAAAGATAATTCTAAGGCATCTAAAGTATGACCGTTGATGAACAAGATGATGAGTTTAAAGCATGGGATTTACCCTATGTGGAAGACACTAATCTAACAGAAGATAACAAAACCACAAACGCCCTCAACCGTAAATCAGATTGGAAATACGAACCTCCAGAACCTGAAATTGAAATATTGCCTCCTACAGCTGAAGAAATTGAAGCCATTAGAACGGCTGCTCATGCAGAGGGATTTTCTCAAGGCCATCAAGAAGGACATGCACAAGGTGCTGAAGAGGGATTATTAAAAGGTCACGAAGAAGGGTTCGCTAAAGGTTTAGAGGAAGGTACTAAACAAGGCTTATTGGCTGGCGAGGAGCAAGTTCAGCAACATTTAGCCAGTTGGATATCGTTAATTGATAGCCTGCAAAACCCTGTAGCAAATGTCGAACAAGCATTAGAGAAAGAGTTAGTATTATTGGCGGTAAGTCTTGCAAAAGGAGTCATTCGTAGTGAGGTAAAAACCAACACGGATCTTATTTTTCAGGCATTAAGTGAAGGTTTAAAAGCCTTACCTATTCAAGAAAAACATTACCAAATTCACTTACATCCCGATGATATTGAATTGGTTAATAATCATTTTAGTCCTGAAGAAATCACTAAACATCGTTGGGATTTTATGGAGTCCCCTGAATTGTCTGCGGGGGGATGTGAGATTGTCACTCAATCCAATGCAGTTGATGTCACCGTAGAAAGACGCGTCAAAGATGTCATAGACAAATTCCTGTTAGAACAAGGATTGAGTCAAATTAGCGAAAGTGACGAGTAAATTATGTCCACGGCTATGTTAGACAGAATTAAACGACTAAAAGACCAGGTGCCACAAGCGCCAGTAGTCGCTTGCGGCAAACTAGTGCGGGGCATAGGGCTGACCCTCGAAGCTGTAGGTTGTCAAATGCCTGTTGGCAGTCAGTGCTTGATCCAAACCATACAAGGTGAGATTGAAGCTGAAGTGGTAGGTTTTGCCGAAAACATTACCTATTTAATGCCTACTGAAGCCGTTAAAGGCATAGTACCTGGCTCTCGGGTGCAACCCCTCAACCGTGAACAAGGCTTAGCCGTAGGCATGGAGTTATTAGGTCGAGTAGTAGATGGGAATGGCCAACCATTAGATGGCCTAGGCCCAGTTAAAGCTGAAAAACGTGTACCTTTGTCTAAACCTCCTATGAATCCACTCATTCGTAAACCTATCACGCAACCTTTAGACGTGGGTGTTAGAGCAATCAATTCAATTGTGACAGTTGGCCTAGGTCAGCGTATGGGCTTATTTGCAGGCAGCGGTGTGGGTAAAAGTGTGTTAATGGGCATGATGACTCGAGGTACAGCCGCTGATGTAGTGGTAGTCGGCTTAGTAGGAGAACGGGGCAGGGAAGTAAAAGAGTTTATACAGGATATATTGGGTGAAGAAGAACGTGCTAAATCAGTAGTGGTGGCAGCACCAGCCGATACCTCGCCACTTATGCGATTAAAAGGGTGTGAAACTGCCGTTACTATTGCCGAATATTTTCGAGATAAAGGATTAAATGTTTTACTCCTGATTGATTCTCTTACACGGTATGCCATGGCACAACGTGAAATTGCCCTTGCTGTGGGTGAGCCACCCGCAACTAAAGGTTACCCACCATCGGTGTTTGCACGATTACCAGCCTTAGTAGAACGAGCCGGTAATGGTAGTGAAAACCAAGGTTCGATCACTGCTTTTTATACAGTATTAACCGAAGGGGACGATTTACAAGACCCCATTGCAGATGCCGCACGGGCGATCTTGGATGGGCATATAGTGTTGTCTAGGGATTTAGCAGATTCAGGCCATTACCCAGCGATTGATATTGAAGCTTCAATCAGTCGTGTTATGCCTATGGTGGTGCCCGAAGAACATGTGTTAGGAGCCAGACGAATTCGCCAAGTGTATTCTAATTATCAACGCAATCGCGACTTAATTAGTATTGGTGCATACAGCAAAGGCACTGACCCTCGGATTGATTTGGCTATTAACGCTGAGCCTGCCATCAATGCTTTTTTACAACAAGGTATGCAACAAATTATCGATTTTGAGCATAGCACCGCTGATATGACCACCTTAAGTGGCGGCTTGGGCAAAGGGTAGAGGTATTTTATGGCGCATTCTCAATTACAGATGGTGGCAGACTGGGAGCGACAAAAAGAACAAAAGTTGGTTCAAGATTTTCAATTGGCGCAACAGTTTGCTCAAGATAACAAACAAAAACTGTCTGGATTAGAAAACTATCGTTTAAATTATTTGCGCGAGGCTCAAACCCGGGCAAAACAAGGCGTTGGCAGTGTCACCTTTGGCCAGCATCAGCAATTTATTGGCAAGTTAGATAAAGCCTGTGAGATGCAGTTACACACTCTAAATCAGGCATTAAGAGTGGCAGACCAAAGACGAATGCAATGGATGGCACAGCAGCGAAAACGCAAGGCAGTGGAAATGTTGTTAGATAAACAACACAAAGCCAAACTTAAACGCGAAGACAAGTTAGAACAAATAATGCTAGATGAGCTTTCACTGCAAAAATTTATGCGCAAGTGAGGATAGCACAAGTTGTCTAGATGCAAGTTGGAATGGTCTTTGCTGAGTCATACATTAATACCCAATATTAGGGTTAATTTAAAACTGGGCTTATGACAGAGATGCTAATTTTAACAGCAGTAAAAAATGAAAATCTCTTATAAGTCAGTAAATTAGCCAAATTGTCTCAGTTCGAGGGATAAAAAATAATGATGCAACATGTTGCCACTAGCAAATCAGAAGTTGCCGCTTTTGCCACAACTGCAGAGTCCCATTCATTGGTAGACTCTGGAACCAATGCGCAATTTGGTCAGTTATTTCAAGATCAAAAGGTGACTAATCCCGTCATTGTTAAACCTAAAGTCCCGTCGTCACAAGCGCCAAGTAACAATGGCAGGCCGTCTACTGATGAAGTGAATGATGCTACTTCATTGGTAAAAGAACACTCAACAGACAATAAACGCTCTGAAAGTGTCAATGCTAAAAGTCTTCCCAATTCAAGTTCGTCACAAGATAAGACTGCCACTGAAGCTATTGAGAAAACTGTAATTGAAGACCAAGGCGATAATCGTAACTATAGTGAAGTACCTGAAGGGGCCGATGCTACTTCTGAGTCACAATTACTGTCAGTTGCAGATCAAAAGGCTAAAAAATCATCCGATGAATCATCTGAGATAGTTGCCGAAGAATGGGTTTTATTGATTGATAACTTGAAAAGGTTGGCAGGTAACGATGAATCTCTTACCTCTACCTTAGAGCAGCTTAATGAAACGGCAGCTGATTTGACTCTAATCAAACAGGCTGAATCAGAATTGTCTGAACAAATAGCAGATAATACATTTGCCGATAATTCTAGGATGTCATTAGACGGTTTTGTTGCTGCGTTGGTGACAGACAGCAAAGATCCAAATGGGCCGGTCGTCCCCACTAAAAAACGAGTTGAGCAGACAAGCTCCATGAACGCTGCCGAAGTTACCGGAGCCACCAATGTTGATGTGTTAGTGACAAAAACGCAATCCGAGCAATATTTTACTGACCTTGTTGATAAGGCGTTATCCGAGGTGTTAGCTAATGCAGACGCTGAGCAATTACCCCCAGAAAAGATAATCCAAAAAACCGCCGAGTTATTACTGGAACAGCCAGATGTTATGCAAAAATTAATCAATCAGTTGCAGGGTGCGAGTCAACAAAGTGACTCAGCAGAACACAATGCTCCTGATGTCACACTAGATAGTGCGATTAAAAATAATTCAATTTTGGCGAATCAACTACCCGAAAGTGTTTCACAAGCGGACTTAACGCATTCTGAGAATAAAAACTTATTAAGCACCTTAGTGGTTGAAACTGAAACTAATACCAACAATACAATTGCCCCTGACAAATTGCCTAAGGTTGAAGGAACAAAAACGGCAGCAACAGTAGCGCAAATCCAAGACGCTGAGGTGGGTATAAAAACAGTAGAATCATCTGTTGACCCGTCAGTTGAATTGGTTGAACAAGAGGTTCGAATCAATCAAGAGGTAACAAGTAATCAACTCAAGCTTAATAAAACAGAGATTGCGCTGGACAACAAAGACATAAAAAGCCTTTTGAACTTATCCGATAGTAAATTAGATAAAGTTTTAGAAAACATTGCGCAACGTGTTTTTGAGAATAAAAACACGGCTGAATCTATCAGCCCAGAACAAGTTGTTCAACAAGTCGTAACTCCGAAAACTGCTGAAATCATCAGTGCGATGGAATCCTCTTCAAAGGATTTTGTTTCTGCCTTGAAGTCAGGATTAGAGGAATTTAAGAATCAATTATCCCAAGGTAGAGAGCCAGGCATTGATTTAAAAGCGTTGATTGCTGAGGCATTATCCAAAACTACCGATTCGGCAACGGCAACTGTGGCTAAAGCGCCTGTTAACCTAGAGCAAATAGCGAGTAGTGTTTCTCAAGTGTTAGATTTGGCTCAATCAATGAGTCGAACCATTGAGGAGCGTCATGATCAAGTTTATAGCGCGACTTTAAGAGAAGTTGCCCAAGTTCAAGGGGAGCAAGTTAAACAAAGTCAATTAAATCAGCTTGAGTCAAAGTTTGAAAAAGCGGTTAGTATAACCAAGCCAGAAGGCCATCAGCAGTTAGCTGAAAAAGTGCGTTGGATGGTAAATACTAAAAACCTAGTGGCTGAAATTCGACTTGATCCTGCAGAATTGGGGTCGGTTCATGTCAAAGTTGCTGTGTCTGGTGAGTCTGCCACTGTTAATTTTGTGGTGCAATCTCAACAAGCAAGAGATGCGGTTGACACAGCCACTCCTAGGTTAAGGGAAATGTTGGCCGAAAAAGGCATAGAGCTTGGGCAATCATCGGTGCGTCAAGAAAGCGACGGTCAGCAAAGCCAAGGTGAGGGTGAATTTACCAGACAAGGCGGCAGTGGTAACAATGAGCTAGAAAACCTTGAGGTTTCTGAGCAAGTTCTGGCTCAGCAAAATATTGTTAATGGTGCCTTAGGTGGCATAGATTATTTTGTATAGTTCACGATTAAATTTGCAAGTAAATCGCTTAAAGCGCTTTGCCAATTTAACTTTGGGGCTGATACTAACACTACTATTTGGCAATTTGAGAGATTAGCATGGCTGAAGAAGAGTTAAAAATGGAAGAGGGCGGCAAAAAAAGCAAACTGATAATTATTATCGTTGCTGTTGTTGTACTTATCGCGGGGGGAGGTGCGGCCTATTACTTTTTGATGGCTGACGATGCATCAGAAATGTCAACGGTTGATGGTGAGCCTATGGTACAAGGAGAGGAAGGAAGGGCCTCTGCTCTTGTTAAAACTGGTACTGCCTTGTATGTCGCTATGCCCAGACCTTTTGTATTTAATGTGCCAGGGTCAACCCGTGACCGCTTAGTTGAAATTAAAGTGCAGTTAATGATGCGTGGGTCCGATAACGAAGAACAAGCCAAGATGCATATTCCCTTGATTGAAGGTACCTTGTTAAAAACCTTTAGTACTGCCAATGCCGATGACCTAGTCACTGAGGCGGGTAAAATTGCCATCCGTGACAGTGCATTGAAAGAAGTGCAAAAAACTATGTTAGATGTCAGCGGTAATCAAACAGTGGAAGAAGTGCTTTTCACTGGTTTTGTCATGCAGTAAGCACTGATTAGATAATGAGAGAGTTAGATTGAGCGATTTATTATCCCAAGACGAGATTGATGCACTATTACATGGTGTAGATGATGTTGAAGAAGAAGAAATTGACAGTGGTGTGTCTGATGGCTCGGCCATGGAATACGACTTTTCTTCTCAAGACAGGATCGTTCGTGGGCGAATGCCTACGCTTGAGATTGTAAACGAACGCTTTGCTCGGCATATGCGAGTCAGTCTATTTAATATGATGCGTCGTTCTGCAGAGGTCTCTATTAATGGCATCCAAATGATTAAATTTGGCGAGTATATTCATACTCTGTTTGTGCCTACTAGTTTGAATATGGTGCGTTTTCGTCCTCTTAAAGGCACAGGACTGATTACCATGGAAGCTAGGTTGGTGTTTATTTTGGTGGACAATTTTTTTGGTGGCGATGGTCGTTATCACGCAAAAATTGAAGGCCGAGAGTTTACCCCAACAGAGCGTCGTATTATTCAGATGTTGTTGAAACTTATTTTTGAAGATTACAAAGAGGCTTGGGCACCCGTTATGGATGTGTCATTCGAGTATCTAGACTCAGAAGTTAATCCCGCCATGGCTAATATTGTAAGTCCAACTGAAGTGGTAGTAATCAGTTCTTTCCATATAGAGCTAGATGGCGGTGGTGGGGACTTCCATGTTTCTCTGCCTTATTCGATGTTGGAGCCTATCCGTGAACTGTTAGATGCAGGTGTACAAAGTGATAAGGAAGACACAGATCTACGCTGGAGTAAGGCACTAAGAGATGAAATCATGGATGTGCAAGTGGCGTTATCCACCCATATGATGGATCTTAAATTGACTTTAGAAGACATCATGGAGCTAGAGGCGGGTTATGTGATCCCTATTGAAATGCCTGAACATATTACGGTATTAATTGAAGATTTACCGACCTTTAGAGCCAAGTTAGGGCGCTCAAGAGATAATGTGGCACTTAAAATAATTGAGAAAATTCCGCGCCCGACTTCTGTGAAGTCTGAGCTGCAACTGTTAACTAAAGGTGGTCGAAGAATTGACAGCGACGCCGAATTGCAAACCCTTGAAGATGATTGGTAATCCCTGTTATCGAGAGAATGGAGTAAATAATGAGTGAAGAAGACGGTTTAGACGATTGGGCTGCTGCAATGGCCGAACAAGCTGATGAAGAAAGCAAAGGTGAAGGCGTTTCAGATGATGAGGCCGCTATGGGGGCAGAGGTGGCTGAACTTGAAGAATTCGATGAAGACAGAGAAATCACACCCAAGGAAAAACGCAAACTTGACACCATTTTAGATATTCCTGTGACTATCTCTATGGAGGTCGGTCGCAGCAATATTAGTATTCGAAACTTACTGCAGTTAAACCAAGGTTCAGTGGTGGAACTTGACCGGGTTGCTGGAGAGCCATTAGATGTTTTGGTAAATGGCACGTTGATTGCTCATGGAGAAGTAGTAGTAGTCAACGATAAATTTGGTATTCGATTAACTGATGTTATTAGTCAACTGGAAAGAATCAAAAAGCTTAGATAAACAAAACGCTTATAAAACATGGGCTTGGATAACTCTTGGCTCATGTTTAAGTCTCTCTTTTGAGGCCAATTCAGCGCCTCAAACCCTATCAAACCCTACATCAATAGTGTCAATTTTCCTGTCTTTATTGCTGGTTATTGGTGTGGTATTTATGCTGGCGTTCTTAATGCGTCGGTTTAACGTCACTCAGTCTGGTACTTCAAATCTTAAAGTTGTTGCATCAATGATGGCTGGCACCAAAGAAAGAGTCATGGTGATCGAAGTGGCCGGTGAGCAACATTTATTAGGGGTGACCGCTCACAATATTAATCATTTAGCGACCTTATCTAACCCTATTGATACTTCGACATCATCGGCTTCGGGTAACGATAAATTCAAAGACAAGCTTGCACTCTTTATGGCCGGTAAAATAAATCCTGCTATGGCACAAAATGATAAAACAACCATAAAAACTCAGAGAGATAAATCATGAAAAAATTATCTATGAGTCTTTGTTTAATGATTTTGTTTTCTATTGTCAGTGGACAGGTCCTAGCCGAACCGGGGATCCCCGCATTAACGCTCACCGATAATCCAGATGGCAGCAAAGATTATACAATGACGTTGCAGGTTGTCGCTATCATGACGTCCTTAAGCCTGCTTCCCGCTTTTGTGATGATGATGACGTCTTTTACGCGGATCATCATAGTGTTATCTATTTTGCGTCAAGCAATTGGTTTACAACAATCACCGTCAAACCAGATTTTAATCGGTGTGAGTTTGTTTTTGTCGATGTTTATTATGGCGCCGGTGTTTGAAAAAATGAACGAAACCGCTTTGCAGCCTTACTTAAACGAAGAAATCACTTCAATACAAGCCTATGAAATTGGTAAAGAACCATTACGGGCTTTTATGTTGGCGCAAACTAGGGTTAAGGATTTGGAGACCTTTGTGCAAATTGGCGGTATGGATGGACAATTTCAAGATCCCCAAGACGTACCAATGAACGTGTTGATCCCTGCTTTTGTAACCAGCGAACTCAAAACCGCATTCCAAATAGGTTTTATGTTGTTTATTCCCTTTTTGATTTTGGATTTAGTGGTGGCCTCTATCTTGATGGCCATGGGTATGATGATGTTGTCACCTATGATTGTGTCATTGCCCTTTAAATTGATGTTATTCGTTTTGGTAGATGGTTGGAATTTAGTCTTTGGCACTCTAGCTAACAGTTTTGGAATGGGGTAGCGAATGTTAATTAGGCAAATAAATAGTCAAATGAATAAGGTACACCCATGAGCCCAGAAGTCTTTGTTGAAATACTCAAAGAAGCATTGCAGATGGTTATTCTGTTGGTTTCGGCGATTATCCTGCCCAGTTTATTTGTGGGCTTAATTGTTGCTGTGTTTCAAGCCGCTACCTCTATCAATGAACAAACTATGAGTTTTTTGCCGCGTCTAATAGTCACTTTGTTAGCACTTAGTTGGGGAGGACATTGGCTAGTGCAGAAACTGATGGACTTCTTTTTTACTATGGTAGAACGCATACCTGAAGTGGTGGGTTAAGGGTGTTGATTTTTCAGGCTAAAGGTTAACACCTTGGACATTACCACTACTACCATAATGCAGTACTTGGCAGACTTGTTGTTGCCATTTATGCGCATAACGGGGTTATTCACTTCAATGGTGGGTTTAAGTGCTAAGACTGTAACGCCTACTACTAGAGCGTTATTGACGCTGTTTTTGACTCTTATCATTATTCCAGTTATTCCTCCTGTACCCATTCCTGCAGCTGAACTCTTTTCTGTCGGCACGTTTTTGTTAGTAATTCAGCAGTTAATCATTGGTATCGCTTTAGGTTTTATATCAAATATGGTGCTCAATACCTTTGTGTTAGCAGGGCAAATTGTGGCCTTGCAAACGGGTTTGGGTTTTGCATCTATAGTCGATCCGGTAAATGGCATTAATGTTCCAGCCGTCGGCCAGTTTTATCTTATTTTGGCAACCTTGCTATTTTGGGCGCTAGATGGACATTTAGCGATGATCCGTATGGTGGTGATGAGCTTCGAGGCTTTCCCCATAGGTGAGGCTTGGTTTGCTCCTGAACAATTTCGAGATATTGCCCATTGGGCGGGGTGGATGTTTATTTCAGCTGTCACCATTTCTCTGGCGCCAATTGTGTCATTACTCATTGTCAACTTGGCCTTTGGGGTGATGACCAAAGCCGCTCCGCAATTAAATATTTTTAGTATTGGTTTTGCCATCGCGCAAATCATGGGACTGCTGATAATTTGGTTAACTTTAGACAACTTAACCCATCACTTTGAAGTGATGTGGGATCGGGCACAGCACATGATGTGTCAGCTCGTATTAGTGTGTCCGTAGATTAAGTGAGGTAAATCATGTCTGATGCAAATGAAAAAACAGAAGAACCCACCTCCAAAAAAATTGAGGACTCCCGTAAAAAAGGACAAATCGCACGCTCTAAAGAATTGTCAACGGCCTTAGTTTTAATAGCAAGTGCAGTCAGTTTCTTACTCATTGGTTCAATGATTGCCAGCGCAATATTCGAAGTGACACAGCGTACTTTTACCTTGTCTCGAGATGAAACCTACGACTTCACGCATATGTTTCAAGCATGGGGGTTTGCCTTCGATACCATTAGTATGCCTGTGTTGTTGTATATGGTGATTGTGACTATTGCAGGTATTTACGGGAACATTGCACTGGGTGGTTATAATTTCACTTGGGATGGCGCCAAGCCAAAAGCGCAGAAAATAAGCCCTATTGCGGGTTTTAAACGAATGTTTGGTATGAACAGTGTGGTGGAATTATTTAAAGCTATCGCAAAATTTGTAGTGGTGGCATTAATGGCTTACATCGCATTGATAACCTTCCAGGATGAAGCATTACATTTAGACTTAGAGTTATACCCCCTTAATCTATTTCATGCGATGGACTTAATTGCATGGGGTTTTTTAATAATGTGTTGTGCATTAATACCTATAGCCGTTTTCGATGTGCCTTATCAGAACTACAAACACAATAAAGAAATGAAAATGTCTATGCAGGAAGTCAAAGACGAACGTAAAAATGCTGATGGTGATCCCCAAGTAAAAAGTAGAATTCGTAAGTTACAATATCAAGCCGCTGCAAATCGTATGATGCAAGAAGTGCCTAACGCTGATGTTGTTGTGACTAACCCCACTCACTTTTCCGTGGCGCTAAAATATGACCAGTTTGGTACTCGGGCGCCAACTCTAGTGGCTAAAGGAGTGGATGAAATGGCCATGCATATTCGTACTATTGCGAACGCACATGAGGTGCCAATTGTTGCCTCTCCTATGCTGGCTAGGGCGATATATTATTCCACCGAAGCCGAGCATGAAATTCCAGAAAAACTATTTATGGCAGTTGCCCAAGTACTGGCCTACGTTTACCAATTAAAAGCCTTTAAACAAGGCAAAGGTAAACGTCCAAAACCATTAAATCGTAACCTACCTATTCCTCCAGAGTTGAGACGTTAAACGTCAACTTCTTTCAGGTAATTATACTGTCGAATAGACTTGGCGCACTAGTTGCTTTGAAAGCTATTAAGGCTAACAAAATCAACAAAGCGTCAATAATTCGTTTATGCAACTAACATCTTATTTAGGTAGGTTTGATAAAAACCAATTAAAATCCGTTACCTCTGGGTTAGGTGCTCCAATAGTCTTGTTGGCAATTATGGGCATGGTGATTTTACCTATGCCAGCATTTTTGTTGGATATTCTCTTCAGTTTTAATATTGCCCTTTCGCTGGTGGTTATTTTGGTTTCGGTATTTACTAAAAAGCCCGTTGATTTTGGTATCTTCCCCTTAGTGTTACTTATCGCAACTGTATTGAGACTTGCCTTAAATGTTGCGTCTACAAGGATAGTGTTACTCGAAGGCCACGAAGGCGGAGATGCAGCCGGTAAAGTAATTCAAGCTTTTGGGGAGGTGGTGATTGGCGGTAACTATGCAGTAGGTATAGTGGTGTTTGCCATATTACTCATTATAAACTTTAAAGTGGTCACCGCTGGAGCCGGGCGTATTTCAGAAGTCAGTGCGCGTTTTACCTTGGATGCTATGCCTGGTAAACAAATGGCCATAGATGCGGACTTAAATGCGGGATTTATTGATTCTGATGAGGCCCGTAAACGCCGATTTGAAATCACTAGCGAAGCAGACTTCTATGGCTCGATGGACGGTGCCTCAAAATTTGTTAAAGGCGATGCCATAGCCGGTTTATTTATCATGTTAATCAACATAGTGGGCGGCTTATTTATAGGCATGATCCAGCACGATCTAGCGTTTGGTGATGCAATTGAAATATATACCTTATTGACTATTGGTGATGGACTTGTAGCGCAAATTCCATCATTACTCCTTTCAGTCGCCACCGCCATTATTGTGACCAGAGAAAATGACTCTCAAGAAATGGGGAGCGAGTTGAGTCGGCAGTTGGGAAATCAACGCGCGCTGTATATTACTTCCGCTATTTTGTTTGTCATGGGTATTGTTCCTGGTATGCCACATATTGCGTTTTTGGGGTTTAGCGCCGTGGTTGGCGGATATGCTTATTATAGTCATTGGCGAGCGCAGAAAATTGCCAATGAGCCTGAAGTAACAAAATCTCTACCTGAACAAAACCAACAACCTTTAGAAGTAAAAGAGCTTGGTTGGGACGACGTTCAGCATGTTGATACTATTGGCTTAGAAGTGGGCTATAGGTTGATCCCCTTGGTCGATAAAGCCCAAGGTGGAGAATTACTAACTCGCATTAAAGGGGTGCGCAAAAAACTATCTCAAGAGCTGGGCTTCCTTATCCCTCCTGTACATATTCGCGACAACTTAGATTTGAGTCCTAATAACTACACTATCGCTATGTTAGGGGTCACTGTGGGTGAAGCTGAATTAAGCCATGATGATGAATTAGCGATTAATCCCGGCCAAGTATTCGGAAAATTAGAAGGGAAAGCGACCAAAGATCCAGCCTTTGGGCTTGATGCCGTATGGATCAGAGCCAATCAAAGAGAACACGCACAAACCTTAGGTTATACAGTAGTGGATGCTGCCACTGTTGTGGCTACACATTTAAGTCAATTGTTAACCAACAATGCTTATCAACTCTTAGGGCATGAAGAGGTTCAACAATTATTAGACCTGTTAGCCAAAAACAGCCCTAAATTAGTGGAAGGTTTAGTACCAGATATTTTGCCTTTGAGTACTGTGGTAAAAGTCTTACAAACCATGCTGTACGAAGGAGTGCCAATAAGAGATATGCGCAGCATAGTACAGACCTTATGTGAGTTTGGCCCTAAAAGCCAAGATCCCGACGTTTTGGTGTCTGCGGTGCGTATCGCCCTAAAACGATTAATTGTGCAAGAAATAAACGGCGGTTTGGCTGAAATTCCTGTTATTACTTTGGCGCCAGAACTGGAACAGATGTTGCACCAGTCTCTGCAAGCTGGCGGAGCTGATGGGGCTGGGATTGAACCTGGTCTAGCAGAACGCTTACAAGGTTCGTTGAACGATGCCGCTCAACAACAAGAATTAGCGGGTGAGCCTGCAGTTTTATTGACCTCAGGTATGTTGAGACCGGTATTGTCAAAGTTCTTAAAACACTCAGTGAGTGGGTTGCATGTATTGTCTTATCAGGAAATACCTGATGACAAACAAATCAAAATTGTCAGTGCCGTGGGTCAATAATCTGACGGGATGAAATAGCGTAGTGTGGGTATTTAAGGGGTATATATGAAAATCAGACGTTTTTATGGCAAAGACATGCGAGAAGCGCTCAAACAAGTAAAGGATGAGTTGGGTGGAGATGCAGTTATCATGTCAAACAAAAAACATGCTGACGGTATCGAAATAGTTGCCGCATACGATAAAGAACCCAATGCGCAAGTTTTGGCTGATAAAACTGAATCGCCGACCCAAGCTCAAGTTTCAAGAAAAACACCTACTTTGAGTGAAATTATTGGTGATACTGGTCCTGACAGTTTAAAAGCCCTATTAGAAAAACAGGCTCAGTCTAATTCTCCTGCGCAAATTAAAGATATTGAACAGCCTTCAGAAAAAAATCAGCAGTTTTACTCAAATCGCCCCGCTCCTGCTAAGCAAGATAACCAGCAACAGGATGCTCTTAAAGAAATGCGCCAAGAGTTGTCGTCTTTACGTCACATTTTGCAGTTTCAAGTATCAGGCTTGATTGAACAAGAAAAGAATCGTAAACATCCATTACATGGTTATTTGTTTCAAAGGTTACAGCAAATGGGGATTTCGGACGCTTTGGCAGAAGAAGTGGTTTCATATGCGCCAGAAGACGCTGATGAGAGGCAATCTTGGTTATTCCTGTTAAAACTATTGGCTAATAGATTACAAACCAAAGCGGATGATATCTTATCCCAAGCAGGTGTGGTTGCATTGATGGGACCTACAGGTACAGGTAAAACAACCACTATCGCTAAACTTGCTGCACAAGCCGCTCATAAATTTGGTGCTGACCAAGTGGCTATTATTACCTTAGATAATTATCGAATTGGCGCATTTGAACAAATTGCTACCTACGGAAAAATAATTGGCTGCAGTGTTAAACAAGCACAAAATTCAAACGATCTATCAGATTTACTTTATCAATTTAGAAATAAACGTTTAGTATTGGTAGATACCGCTGGTTTTAGTCAAAAAGATGCCAGATTAATCAAACAGTTAGATACTATGAAACAGAATTCTTGTGCTAACATTAGAAATTATTTGGTGATGCAGGCAAACTGCCAGTACCGTGTCATGCAACAAACTGTAAATGAGTATCGACAGATTTCTTTGCAAGGGTGTATATTGACTAAATTAGATGAGTGTTACAGTTTAGGAGAGGTAATTAGCGTGGCGATTGAGAACAAATTACAAATTTGTTATCTGGCCGACGGGCAACGAGTCCCTGAAGATTTACAAGCAGCAAGCACAAAATTTTTAATTACTAGTGCTGCTAAGCTTTATAAAAAATTCGGTTTAATTCATACTAACCCTAATCACGTTAATAACGCAGCAGTGGCAGTATGATTGAGGACCAAGCGAGTAGCTTAAGAAGAATGAATCAATCTAGGTTAATTAAAGTCATAGCCGTGACAGGTGGTAAAGGTGGAGTAGGGAAAACAAATGTTACCCTCAATACTGCAATATCACTTGCTCAACAAGGCAAAAGAGTCATGGTGTTGGATGCCGATTTAGGCTTAGCTAACGTAGACGTGCTTTTAGGTCTTAGGGTAGAAAAAAATCTGTCTCACGTATTGTCGGGCGAATGTACCTTAGATGAAGTGCTTGTTGAAGGTCCTTATGGGATCAAAATTGCACCGGCGACCTCTGGAAGCCAATCAATGACAGAGCTAACGCCTACAGAACACGCAGGTCTTATCCGCGCTTTTAGTGAGTTACAAACACAAATTGATGTATTAATTGTGGATACTGCGGCGGGCATATCAGATATGGTGTTAAGTTTTTCCAAGGCTTCACAGGACATAATGATGGTTGTCTGTGATGAACCCACGTCTTTGACCGATGCCTATGCTTTGATAAAAATTCTCAATAAAGAACATGGTATATTCCGATTTAAGATTGTTGCCAATATGGTGCGCAGTATGCGCGAAGGTGATGAACTATTTTCAAAATTAACTAAAGTAACCAATAGATTTTTAGATGTGGCATTAGAACTTGTAGCTGTTATTCCATTTGATGAAAATGTTCGTAAATCCGTTAGAAAACAAAAGGCGGTTGTTGAGGCATTTCCTACTTCACCTGCAGCTATGGCTATTAGAAGACTTGCTAAAAAAGCAATGGAGTGGCCTATTCCTAATCAACCTGGTGGTCACTTGGAGTTTTTTCTTGAACAATTGGTCACGAAAAAAGTAGTAGGCGATAACAGGTGAGTAGTAAAGCTGCTGCTTACCAACAACTGGCTGATAAGAATGAGTTGGTTGAAAGACACGCATCTTTGGTTAAGCGAATTGCGCACCATTTAATCGCTCGTTTACCTGCTAGTGTGTTAGTCGATGACTTAATTCAGGCGGGTATGATAGGCTTATTAGAAGCTTCCAGAAATTTTGATGGAAGTAAAGGTGCTAGTTTTGAAACCTTTGCAGGGATCCGTATTCGAGGATCTATGCTGGATGAAATTCGTAAAGGTGATTGGACGCCTCGTTCTGTACATAAGAATGGTCGTGCTATTACCGAAGCTATTAATCAAGTAGAACGAGAAACCGGCCGTGACGCTCGCGATTTAGACGTCGCAGTAAAATTGGAAGTCAGTATAGAAAGTTACCACCAAATGTTAAATGAGGTGAACGCTGGAAAAATTATTGGCATAGAAGATTTAGGTGTCACAGAAGATGTAATAAGTACCCAGCAAACCAAAGGTTCAGATTCGCCCTTTGAAGATTTTCTTCAAGGTTCGTTTCAAAAAGCACTGGCGCATGCCATTACAACATTGCCAGAGCGTGAGGCAATTGTATTGTCTCTATACTATGATGAAGAGCTGAATTTAAGAGAAATTGGTGAAGTACTGGATGTAAGTGAATCCAGAGTGAGTCAAATACATAGCCAAGCCATGTTGAAACTTAAGTCTCGCATGCAGTCTTGGCGTTCAAACGAAAAATAATTATAGCAATAAAGTTGGGTTTTAACCTGAGTGTTGGAACTCTTACCGGAGGTGGTTTTGGATAAGAATATGAAGATCCTTGTTGTTGATGATTTTTCAACGATGCGTAGGATTATCAAGAACTTACTTAAAGATCTTGGCTTTGCAAACATACAAGAAGCAGATGATGGTAGTACTGCATTACCCATGTTACAACAGGGCGATTTTGATTTTGTAGTAACGGACTGGAACATGCCCGGTATGCAAGGTATTGATTTACTTAGAGCCATACGAGCAGATGCTAATCTAAAACATATTCCTGTTTTGATGGTAACTGCCGAAGCTAAAAAGGAACAAATTGTTGCTGCAGCTCAAGCTGGCGTCAATGGTTATGTTATTAAACCTTTTACTGCTGCAACATTAAAAGAGAAATTAGCAAAAATATTTGAAAGACTTGGTTAAGTTCAGGCTAATCTGATTACGAGGAAAGACTGTATGACGGCCTTGAAAAATGCGCCAATTTCTCTTGATGACGCAAAAAAATTAGTAACGCTTTTAGAAAACGGAGATAACCAAGGGGCGCAAGATTTACTTGAATCCGCCGGCGCCCAAAACTCCGTAGAGTTATTTGCTGAAGTGGGCAAATTGACACGCCAACTCCATGATTCATTAAATAATTTTCAGCTCGATCCTCGTATAGTCGATATGGCGAACGAAGATATTCCAGATGCGCAAACAAGACTAACCTATGTAATCGAAGCAACGGAAGAGGCGGCAAATAAAACCATGGATTTGGTTGATTCTTGCATGCCTATTGCCGAAAAATTGCATGACGGCATAGTGAAGGTATTACCCGAGTGGAATAAACTGATTGCTCGAGATTTGCAATTGGGTGAATTTAACTTACTCGTAAAGGAACTGGATACGTTTCTGAAAAATGGTAGTGAAGATTCTGCGAAGTTAACCGGTCTGTTGACTGAAGTACTCATGGCTCAAGGATATCAAGATTTAACTGGTCAAGTTATAAGACGAGTTATTGAGCTAGTTAAAGAAGTTGAAGACAATCTAGTCTACATGCTCACTATGTTTGGCGGCGTCGCATCAAAAGATGGTGCCGAGGTGATTGAAAAGCCTAACAAATCTGAGAATGAAGCCGATATGATAAAGGCTGAAGGTCCAATTTTGGATGCCGACAGCAGAGAAGACGTAGCGTCAGATCAAGATGACGTTGATGATTTGCTTTCGAGTCTGGGATTTTAAGGGGGCTTTAAAATGGCTTTTGATGTTGACGAGGAAATACTAGCTGACTTTCTGGTTGAAGCCGGGGAGATCTTAGAGTTATTGCAAGAGCAGCTCGTCGATCTAGAAAATAATCCAGAAGATGCAGATCTGCTTAATGCCATTTTTAGAGGCTATCATACCGTTAAAGGTGGGGCCGGGTTTCTATCGCTGACTGAACTAGTCGATATATGCCATGGCGCAGAAAATGTGTTTGATGTCATGCGCAATGGCCAACGAGCCCTTACGCCTGAACTCATGGATGTAATATTACAGGCCACCGATGAAGTTGTGCAAATGTTCGACCTTGTCAAAGCGGGCGAGCCACTCGTTGCAGCTGAGAAGAGCCTTATTGATACACTTACCAGACTCAGCAAGCCTGAAACGGCTGACGAGGCAGCAATTTCAAAAGCACCTGAAACCGTTGTCAGTGAATCTGTGGCTACTGATGAAGTGGTAACAAGTTCCGATGATTTTAGCGAAGATGAATTTGAAGCTTTATTAGATGAGTTGCATGGCAGTGATGCCCCTGGTACTAAGGAAGCTGTTAAAACAGAAGAATCATCTACCAGAGATAGTGATGAAGATATCAGTGATGACGAGTTTGAGGCACTTCTAGATCAATTACACGGTAAAGGTCAGTTTAAGGGGGATGAAACTCCAACCCCTGTTACGGAAAAACAGACACCTACAACCTCAGAGGAGGATAATTCCTCAGGAGATGATATATCTGATGATGAATTTGAAGCTCTTTTAGACCAACTTCATGGCAAAGGCAAAGGACCGGCAGTCGAGTCAGTGAGTGTCAAAGAAACAAAACCCGTTGCGGTGCAGCCAGCTGAGGTTAAACCGACACCAGCCCCAGCTAATAAAGTAGAAGCAGTTAAACCTGCAGTCCCTAAGAAAGAAGAGAAAAAGTCAGCACCTCCTCCTCAAGCTGAAACCACTGTAAGGGTGGATACTAAGCGCCTTGATCAAATAATGAATATGGTTGGCGAGTTAGTACTGGTTAGAAACCGTCTACTCAGCCTGAGTGCCAATGCTAATGATGAAAGTATGGCAAAAGCCATAGCGAATCTAGATGTTGTCACTGGTGATTTGCAAGGCGCGGTCATGAAAACCCGTATGCAGCCCATCAAAAAAGTATTTGGGCGTTTTCCTCGTGTTGTGCGTGATCTTGCGAGGACATTGAAAAAAGAAATAACCCTTATTCTTGAAGGTGAAGAGACTGATTTAGATAAAAATTTGGTTGAAGCTTTGGCCGATCCTTTAGTGCATTTGGTTCGAAATTCTGTTGACCATGGTATTGAAATGCCAGAGGACAGGAAGGCTGCTGGTAAACCTGCTATGGGCACGGTTAAGTTGTCTGCTTCTCAAGAAGGTGACCATATCCTACTCAGCATTATTGACGATGGTAAGGGCATGGATCCTGACAAATTGAAGGAAATTGCGGTTTCCCGAGGTGTGATGGATGCTGATACCGCTGCGAGAATGACCGATGTTGAAGCTTTTAATTTGATTTTTGCTCCAGGATTTTCAACAAAAACTGAGATATCTGAAGTATCTGGCCGTGGTGTCGGTATGGATGTAGTAAAAACTAAAATCAATCAGTTGAATGGTTCCGTGAATATCGACTCCAAGATGGGCGTGGGTACTACACTTGAAATAAAAGTGCCATTAACCTTGGCAATCTTACCCACGCTGATGATAGTGATTGGTGAACAGACCTTTGCGTTGCCCCTAGGATCTGTGAATGAAATTATCAATCTTGATATGAAAAAAACCAATACTGTTGACGGTCAGTTAACCATGATCGTTCGCTCTAAAGCCATTCCACTATTTTATTTGGGAGAGTGGTTGGCAAGAGGGGAAGTGAATATTGATAAAACCACAGGTCATGTTGTTGTTGTGCAAATCGGTACCCAGCAGCTTGGTTTTGTAGTAGACGCGCTGATTGGACAGGAAGAAGTGGTTATCAAACCTTTGGATGAGTTACTTCAAGGTACACCCGGCATGGCAGGCGCTACAATAACCAGTGACGGTGGTATTGCCTTGATATTAGATGTGCCAGGATTACTGAAAAGGTATGCGGCCAAAAAAACATAGGTACTTATGCGCTTAATAAGCCTAACAAAGAAAGTGATAGTTATAGATACGGGTAAAATAGGCGAAGATGACATATAGGATTTTGATAGTTGATGACTCAACTTTTTTTCGCCGCAGAATAAAACAGATACTTGAAGAAGATGCTGAATTAGAAGTAGTAGGTGAAGCCAAAAATGGTGAGGAAGCCTTAACCTTAGTTGCTTCTTTAAAACCTGATGTTGTGACAATGGATATTGAAATGCCTGTCATGGACGGGATCACAGCAGTGAAGAAAATAATGGCCAGTAACCCTGTTCCTATTATTATGTTTTCGTCACTTACTCAGGAGGGCGCATTGGCAACGTTGAATGCATTGGATGCCGGTGCATTAGATTTTCTCCCTAAAAAATTCGAAGATATTGCTTTAAATAGAAAAGAAGCCATTTTGTTGCTACAAAACCGGGTCAAGGCTCTGTGCGGTAGAAAGGTATTCGGCTCTCATTTTTTGTCAAGAACACGCTCTGAAGCATTTAATTCAGCGAATACGCTGCCAACCCATAATGTAAACAGAATTGGTAGTACAGCCAGTAGAAAAACGAACTTAGGTGCTAGCCATTTAAGTCGCTACGAATGTTTAGCTATAGGCACCTCTACAGGTGGCCCTGTGGCGTTACAGAAAATTTTAACTGAGTTACCGAGTGATTTTCCTATTCCAGTCGTGCTGGTGCAGCATATGCCCGGCTCTTTTACTCAAGCATTTGCCAAACGCCTCGATGATTTATGTGATGTGACCATAAAAGAAGCGGCTAATGGTGACTACTTAAAACCTGGGGTATGTTATCTCGCGCCAGGTGGTAAACAAATGACCTTTGAAGGCAGAGCAGGTCACGTGAAGATCGTCATTTCTGAACCAGAACGTTTTCCAGATATAACCTATAAGCCAAGTGTTGATGTGACTTTTGAATCTGTAGCCGAGGTGTATTCTGGAAATGTACTGGCCATTATCTTAACGGGCATGGGGGCCGATGGCCGAGAAGGTTGTAAAAAGTTAAAAGCCAATGGTGCTAAAATATGGGCACAAGATGAGCAGAGTTGTGTTGTTTATGGGATGCCTCAGGCTGTTACTGTCGCCAATATATCCCAAGCGAATTATGATATTGCTCACATGGCAGGCCATATCATTAACGAAATTGTAGGTTAGGGGAAAAGGAGCTCTGTGGGTGTTGTTTCAAAATGAAAATGTTGGTCTATCTGTCATGGCATTATCCTTAACGCTGTTTCGTAAAGTGTGGATGTTACTGTGGTAGTTTGGACTGTAGCAAACCATAAAGGTGGTGTAGGTAAAACAACCACAACAGTGACACTTGGCGGTTTGTTGGCCCAAAGTGGGCAACGAGTGATTTTGATAGATACCGATCCGCAGGCTTCATTAAGTTATTATTTTGGCGTTGACTCGGAAGAATTGTCTGCAAGTTTATATAACGTGTTTATGGCAGGAAAGTCTGTTACTAAAGAAAATGTTTTAGACTGTTTAAGCCCGACTAAATTAGACTCTTTATTTATTTTACCCGCTACAATGGCACTGGCTACTTTGGACCGAAAGTTAGGTACACAAAGTGGAATGGGGTTAATTTTGCGGCAAGCCTTAGATCTTATACGCGATGAGTTTGATTACGCTCTTATTGATTGCCCACCAGTTTTAGGGGTGTTAATGATTAACGCTTTGGCAGCCTGTGACAGAGTTGTAATCCCAGTACAGACTGAATTTTTAGCATTAAAAGGTTTGGATAGAATGATACATTCTATGGAAATCATGCAGAAATCTTTAGCAAAAACGTTCGCTTATACTATAGTGCCGACTATGTACGATAAACGTGTGAATGCAGCTACTGACGCATACAGTACGTTAACCCGTACCTATAAAGAGAGTGTATGGGTTGGATTAATTCCAATTGATACACGATTTAGAGATGCCAGTCAGGCGCAAAGTCCTCCATCAGTATATTGCCCTAAATCCCGTGGGGTTTTCGCTTATGCTAAGTTACTTAGTTACCTACAAAAATTGGAAACACAAAAATGAGTGGTACTCCATTCGCTAACGAAGATGTGATGGATGATTATATGTCAGCCTTGTTGACAGATGAGCCCATTCTTGAAGATGTTCAGCGACAATCTGTTGAGCAGTTATTAAAGACCGCACCGATTCCAAGAACCGAGCCGTTTATTCAACCTGCAGTAGAAACAGTTGAAGCCGTGCCAGTGATTGCTAAAGTTCTTGAGCCTCAGGTCGAAAAAAAGTTAGTAGAGACTAATACGCCAACCAAAGTGTTTATTCCTGTTATTCCTAAAGGGGAGTTTCAGGTACTTTTGTTCGAGGTTGCGGGTATGACAATGGCAGTACCTTTGACTGAATTAGGCGGAATACATCAGATAGAGAGTATTAACCCACTTTTTGGCAAACCTGCATGGTTTAAAGGCGTTTTGCTGCATCGAGACGAAAAGTTTAATGTGGTCGACACAGCAAAGTGGGTAATGCCAGAAAAATCTGCTGAAAAGCTGGCAGAATCCACAAAATATCAATATCTTATAGTATTAGGTGAAAGTGGTTGGGGGTTAAGCTGTGAAAGTTTGGTTGCCACCGAAACATTGATACCAGATGACGTTAAGTGGCGAAATGTAGAAGGCAGTCGCCCTTGGTTATCTGGGATGGTTAAAAAGAAAATGTGTGCCTTGGTGAATGTACAACAGTTGATCAACATGTTGAATCAAGGTTTAAGCAGCAACGATTAGCCTATTTTGGGCCGGAGCAATGGGAATGAGTGACGACAGAAATTCAAGTAATACAGTAGCCGCAAATGGTGATGAAGTCCTGCAGTGGGTTACGTACAAATTAGGTGAAGAAACCTACGGTATTAATGTAATGCAGGTACAAGAAGTGTTGCGTCATACTGAGATAGCCCCAGTCCCGGGTGCTCCAGATTATGTATTGGGGATAATTAACTTAAGAGGCAATGTTGTTACGGTTATCGATACACGTTCGCGCTTTGGATTACCTTCGTCTGACATTTCAGACAATACCCGAATCGTCATTATTGAATCTGATGACCAAGTGGTAGGTATACTCGTGGACAGTGTGGCTGAAGTGGTTTACCTGCGTTCTTCTGAAATCGACAGTGCCCCTAATGTGGGTACTGAAGAAAGCGCCAAGTTTATTCAGGGTGTGAGTAACCGAGATGGTCAACTACTTATCCTAGTTGATCTAAATAAATTACTCAGTGACGAAGAGTGGACCGAAATTACCAATATCTAAGCGTACAACTTAGACTGCACGTCTTACTATACGTAAAATTCCTGATTACGTTATAGTGGGGCGTGTATTGTTACCTTTTTAGAGATAATTATGAGTTTCCCATTACTACTAGGCTTAATAGCATTGCTTGTCTCTATTGTTAGCTTAACGTTTATATTGGTGCTGTTTAAACGAAATAGCACTCAAAATAAAGCCATTGCCACGCAAACTCACTTGCAGTCTGAACTTAGCAAAAAGCTCAATGACCTTAAAGAAGAAATACATGAAATCCGTAGTGGCAATTATGGTGTTATTAGTCGTGTCAAAGAATTGGTGCATCAAGTCGATAGTTTACAAACAGCCCAACAAACTTTAGCTGAAAGTCTTGTAGAACAAGATCCCCAGAGTCGCTTCTATAGCAAAGGCGCAAAGCTTATTAGTCAAGGGGCTAGCCTCGAAGATGTAATGCGCGAATGTGACATGCCAGCTGCAGAGGCTGAGTTACTATTCAATCTTCATAATAGACAAAGATAACTCTTCTATTTTTCAATTTAGATTAAATTATGGGTTCCAACTGACAGTCTAAGACTGTTTTTATAATATTTTATCAATTTCATTTAGACGTCTAGACGTAAAGATGTTGACTTTTTTATTGTATTAAGCCAAATTTGTTAACACCATTTTCAGCCTTAGATCCTTTATGCCAATTCGAATCCCAAGTAATTTGCCTGCACAAAATGTCTTAAACAAAGAAAATATCTTTGTGATGGATACCGAGCGCGCTGCGACGCAAGATATCCGGCCGATGGAGGTGGGTATTTTAAATTTGATGCCAAATAAAATGGAAACTGAAGAGCAGTTTTTACGTTTGCTTTCTAATACACCTTTGCAGGTTAATATCGATTTAATTCGTATTGATAACCAGGCACCCAAAAATACCCCTGCTGCACATATGGATAATTTTTACGTTGAGTTTGATGATGTGGCAAATAAAAAATATGACGGGCTAATTGTGACAGGGGCACCTCTGGCACACCTTGCTTATCAAGATGTGAAATACTGGGAAAAAATGACTGTTATCATGGACTGGGCGCGCCGTCATGTGCAGTCTACTTTATTTTCTTGTTGGGCTGCTCATGCTGCAATTTATCACTTTTTTGGTAAAAATAGGGCACTTCGTGATCAAAAATTAAGCGGCGTTTATCGACATTTTGTGCAAAATGAACACGATGAATTGCTTCGGGGGTTTGACCCGGCTTTTTACGCACCACAATCTCGTTATGGCGAAATAAGCTTGGATGATTACGCATCCATTCCTGGTTTGAATGTATTGGCTAAATCTGATGAAGGAGGCGCATATATAGTTGCGTCAGAAGACAAACGTTTGGTATTTGTCACTGGGCATCCTGAATACGACCCTGAAAGTTTAAAACAAGAATACCAAAGAGATTTATCGACTAATGGTCAGCCGCAAATCCCAGTAAACTACTTTGTCGATAACGATCCAAATAAAGAGCCTATTGTTAATTGGCGAGCCCATGGCAGTTTATTGTTTACCAATTGGTTGAACTATTATGTTTACCAAAATACTCCTTATGATTTGACTCAGCTTGCTGAGTGAAAAGAAAATTTTATAGGTAAGAAAAAAGAGGAATGACATTGAGTCAAAGAATGACCGAGAAACAACTGATTGAAGCAGCCAATAAGCGTATTTTGTTGCTCGATGGGGCCATGGGCACCATGATCCAAGAACATAAATTAGAAGAAGCGGATTATCGCGGTGAACGTTTTGCTGATTGGCATTCCGATGTAAAAGGCAACAATGATTTATTAGTGTTGAGCCAGCCTGAAATTATTTACGACATTCACTGTGCTTATCTTGACGCGGGTGCAGATATAATTGAAACCAATACATTTAATGCGACTACTATTTCTATGGCCGATTACCATATGCAGGATTTGGCAAAAGAGATAAACATTGAAGCAGCCAAGTTAGCTAAAAAAGCAGCGGATAAGTTTACTGCGCAAACTCCCGATAAACCTAGGTTTGTTGCGGGAGTATTGGGACCAACTAGCCGCACCGCTTCTATTTCTCCAGATGTAAACGACCCCGCTAAACGCAATGTAACGTTTGATGAATTAGTGGTGGCTTACGTGGAAGCGACCCATGGATTAATTGAGGGCGGAGCAGATTTGATTATGGTGGAAACCATTTTTGATACCTTAAATGCAAAAGCGGCGGTATTTGCAGTGCAAACTGTGTTTGATGAGCTTGGTTTTAATCTACCCGTGATGATTTCTGGTACCATTACCGATGCCTCTGGTCGCACACTTTCAGGTCAGACGGCTGAAGCTTTTTATTATTCGATGAACCATGTTGACCCTTTTTCCTTTGGTTTAAATTGCGCATTAGGCCCCGATTTATTGCGTCAATATGTTGAGGAAATATCTCAGGTATCTGAATGTTTTGTTTCTGCTCATCCGAATGCAGGTTTGCCAAATGAGTTTGGTGAATATGACATGGAAAGTGATGAGATGGCTTCGCACATTAAAGAATGGGCAGAGTCTGGTTTATTAAATATTGTAGGCGGATGTTGTGGCAGTACACCAAAACACATTGCGGCCATCGCTGATGCGGTAAAAGATTACGCGCCTCGTAAAATAGTAGAACGAGAGGTGAGAATGCGCCTGTCTGGTTTAGAACCTTTTGTCCATTAGGCGGTTGAGATGAGTATAAATGACGTAGACAATGAGCAGACCATTCTTATAGTGGCTAAGTCCTCAGCAAATTTTATCAATGTAGGTGAACGTACTAACGTCACTGGTTCTGCTATGTTTAAGCGCTTGATCCTTAATGATGAGTATGAAAAAGCCTTAGATGTAGCCCGTCAACAAGTTGAAAATGGTGCGCAGATTATAGATATCAACATGGATGAAGCCATGTTGGACTCTGAAGCCGCCATGACACGCTTTTTAAATTTGATTGCTTCTGAACCCGATATTTCTCGGGTGCCTATCATGATTGATTCATCGAAATGGTCTGTCATCGAAGCAGGTTTAAAATGTGTGCAAGGCAAAGCCATAGTTAACTCCATTAGTTTGAAGGAAGGTGAAGAAAACTTTTTACATCAAGCCAAGTTGTTAAAGCGCTACGGTGCCGCGACTGTTGTTATGGCATTTGATGAGTTAGGGCAAGCAGATACTGAAGAACGAAAATTTGAGATTTGTGAGCGCAGTTATAAATTACTCACTGAAAAAATTGGCTTTCCTCCCCAAGATATTATTTTTGACCCAAATATTTTTGCTGTGGCAACGGGTATTGAAGAGCATAATAATTATGCTGTAGATTTTATCAATGCGACTCGACGTATTCGCCAAAACCTACCTCATGCTCATGTCTCGGGTGGTTTATCAAACGTCTCTTTCTCTTTTCGAGGTAATAATCCAGTACGTGAAGCCATGCATTCGGTATTTTTATACCACGCAATTAAAGCCGGTATGGATATGGGGATCGTTAATGCCGGGCAATTAGAAGTGTATGACCAAATTCCTCCAGAGTTAAAAGAAGCGGTAGAGGACGTGATATTAAATCGTCATGATCAAGCTACAGATACTCTTTTAGAGCTAGCGCCCAAATATCAAGGCGATGGCAAAGCAGTGGTCAAAGACAATCTTGAATGGCGTAAATTGTCAGTGAACAAACGTCTAGAGCACGCATTGGTGCGTGGCATAATGGACTTTATTGAAGAAGATACTGAAGCTGCGCGCCTTGCTGCTGACAAACCACTGCATGTTATCGAAGGGCCTTTGATGGACGGCATGAATGTAGTGGGGGATTTATTTGGTGAAGGAAAAATGTTTCTTCCGCAGGTAGTTAAATCAGCTCGGGTAATGAAAAAGGCGGTGTCTTATCTCAATCCTTATATCGAACTTGAGAAAGACCAAGGCAGCAGTAACGGCAAAATATTGTTGGCTACTGTAAAGGGGGATGTTCACGACATCGGAAAAAATATAGTTGGTGTTGTGCTGCAATGTAATAACTTTGAGATCATTGACCTTGGCGTGATGGTGCCTTGTGCTAAGTTATTGCAAGTAGCCAAAGACGAAAATGTTGACATGATTGGTCTTTCAGGATTGATTACCCCTTCTCTTGACGAAATGGTTCATGTTGCAAAAGAAATGCAACGTTTGGACTTCGACTTACCTTTGCTAATTGGTGGTGCTACAACTTCAAAAGCACATACTGCAGTAAAGATTGAGCATAACTATCAACATCCAGTGGTGTATGTTCCTAACGCCAGTAGAGCTGTTGGAGTTTGTCAGAAACTGATCACCGCAGAAAATCGTGCCATCTATGCAGAAGAATTAAAACTCGATTATGAAAAAGTGCGTGAGCAACACGCTAAGAAAAAGCCACGTACAAGACCCGTTACGCTAGAGCAAGCCCGGGAAAATGGCTTTAAGTTTGATTGGGACAATTACCAGCCCCCTGTACCCAATAAGTTAGGAGTGACAGCGGTGAGTGTTACTTTGGCTGAGTTGGTTGACTACATAGACTGGACACCTTTTTTCTTAACTTGGTCTTTAGCAGGAAAATACCCACGTATTTTGCAAGATGAAGTGGTAGGAAAAGAAGCCCAAAATCTATTTGATGATGCCCAAGTTATGCTGAAAACCTTGTGTAACAATCCCAAGCTTAAAGCCAGTGGTGTCATGGGGATATTCCCAGCCAACCGCGTCCAAGATGATATTCAAATCTATAGTGACGAAAGTCGTAGTGAAGTGGCATATGTTGCCCACCATCTGCGTCAACAAACCGAAAAACCCAAAGGAGCGAATAATTGTCTTAGTGACTTCATTGCCCCTAAGTCGTCAGGAAAAGCCGATTACCTTGGCGCATTTGCAGTGACTGCGGGCACTTGGGAAGATGCGTTAGCAAAAGAATATGAAGACGATGGCGATGATTATAATTCTATTATGGTTAAATCACTTGCCGATAGATTTGCTGAAGCCTTTGCTGAATATCTACATGAAAAAGTGCGCAAGGAAATTTGGGGCTTTGTACCTGATGAAAATTTATCTAACGAAGAATTGATCCGAGAAAAATACCAAGGAATAAGACCCGCGCCCGGTTATGCGGCTTGCCCAGAACATACTGAAAAACAATTGATATGGGATTTGCTCGATACTGAAAAAAACACTGGTATGAAACTCACTGAAAGTTACGCCATGTGGCCTGGTGCCGCAGTGTCTGGGTTTTATTTTTCGCATCCAGAATGTCGCTATTTTGCGGTGGCGCAAATACAGGAAGATCAGTTACTGGATTATGCTGCTCGCAAAAATTGGAGCAGATTGGAAGCTGAAAAATGGCTAGGGCCTAACCTTCAATAATAAATGAGGATCGCTATCACTATGGTCGATAAACCTTTTAGTCAAGCATGTGAAAATAACAAGCAACCCATCTTAGAGGTATTGAATCGGGTGTTGGCTGATAGACAAAAGCTGTTAGAAATAGGATCTGGTACAGGTCAACATGCTGCGTATTTTGCACCTAAACTTAAGCACCTAGAATGGCAAACAAGTGATATGCCTAATAATCACCTAGGCATAAAGGCCTGGCTCGACGAAGCTCAGGTAAGCAACTTGCATCAACCTATTAGTTTTACTGTTGGTACTAATGATTGGCCGTTAGGGAACTTTGATGCGGTGTATACCGCTAACACCACTCATATAATGCAACCGTCGGAGTCTAAACTTATGATGGAATTAGTTGCTGATAATTTGCCTCATGGGGGCATTTTTTGCCAATATGGCCCCTATAATTTTCAAGGGCAATATACCAGTGACTCAAACGCAGCCTTCGACCAGCATCTAAGTGAGCAAGGATGTGGTGGTATTCGAGATATTGATGAGTTGGTCACATGGGCGAGGCCACTAAATTTAATTGAAACTATTGCTATGCCAGCTAATAATTTTATGTTGATTTGGCAAAAAAGATAATTATCACATTACACAGGTTATTCGTCTGTTTGTCTAAAAGGTAACAGTTTTTCAGCGTTGTTTTTATATTCTGTAATATGGGTGTTTTCTTGTTGAATAAAGCGTTCAACGGCTTCTTGGAAGGCTTGTTCTCTAAGTGAGTGATTTGAGTAACAATATATGGGCTCAAATCCTCTTAGAATTTTATGTTCACCTTGAGTGCCAGGGTTAAAATGTGCGATGTCTTGTTCAATACAGAACTCTATACCTTGGTAGTAACAACACTCAAAATGTAAGTTTTGTATTTCTTCTAACGCCCCCCAATAACGTCCACAGAGTTGGTTTTTATCAAAAACAAATAGTGCGCTTGCTATTGGTTGTTGATCTTTTAAAGCAATAACTAACATTAAGTTCTTATGTAAATCTTTGAAAATTTGTTTAAAAAACGCTTCTGTTAAATAACCGTTATGACCACTGCGTTTTAAGTAGGTTTGTTGGTAACAATGATAAAAAAAGCCCATTAGTTCTTCGGTTAAACTGTCACCATGTAAACGTACAACTTTTACTCCCTGATTAGTGATTTTTAGACGTTCCTTTTTTACATTCTTTCTTTTTCGCGAATTAAAGAACGTTAAATAATCTTCGAAAGACGTATATTGATGATTAAACCATTCAAATTGAACCGCTTTGCGTTGTATTTGCCCATGGGTATGCAACAACTGACTAAGGTTTTGCTCAACAAATAACCAGTGCATGGAAGACATGCCGCTCACTTCTAGTTGATTGCTTATTTCTTGGCATAAAATAGGTAACAGCTGTTGTTTATCTACTTCTTTATTGAGCATTAATCTGGCGCCTGTTACGGGTGTAAAAGGAATGGCGGCCACTAACTTAGGATAATAGTTTACTCCGTAGTGTCGATATGTGTTTGCCCAAGCAAAATCAAATACATACTCTCCGTAACTATGTGTTTTTTTGTATAAAGGTAGGATGCCAACAGGCTGCGAATTTTGATAGATTACTAAATGATAAGGTTGCCATCCAGATTGACCGCCAACCGATCCTGAAGTTTCTAAGGCATGCAAAAAAGTGTATTGGCAAAATGGGCTGCAACCCATTGCTAAATCGTCCCATACAGTTTGACCAATTTGTTCAATAGAGGTGTTAAATTTAAATCTGTAGTTTGAGCTTAAAATTGACAATTTTTGGCCTAACCTTTTGCTAAGTTTACTACCCTAATATGGCAGAGAATGATGCTAAGATCATTAAATATACCATCACTAAGTTACTTGCGGGACGAGAGCACAGTAAACACGAATTACTCAAGACGCTTTTGCGACGGGATTTTGAGTGAAACCTTAGCCTAGAATGGATTAAAAAATTTAATCCGCATAACGTACAAAGCAATGAGCGGTTTGCTGGATCTTTGATTCGAGGCCGCGCCAATAAAGGCATAGGCGAAATAAGAAAACGCCGTTAATTGAAAGAACATCAAATTTCCGAAGAAATAGACACGGCAAGCAATGTTTGCGCTAAGTATCGCTTGGTTTGAGTTGGCAGCTAAGGCTTTCAACAAAAAATATGCTAACAAGCCCGCTAAAGATGATAAAGAGCAGCAAAAGCAGTAATGATTTTTATATTATCGCGGTTTTACTCATGAACAAATTTGCTATGGGATTGAATCATCAAAAGAATAAACTCTTTAGTGTTAACGCTAGCCTTAACAAAAGACAACTAAACTGATATCTTTGGCGCGATTACCAGTATTTATGCCGCTTTGGGCATATTTGAACCCCATTAATAATTAACATTTCAGGATTGTAAATGAGTAAAACAACCGCCGAGATCCGGTGCGCATTTTTAGATTTTTTTGCCGCAAGAGGACATCAAAAAGTATCCAGTTCATCTTTAGTTCCAGCAAATGATCCAACACTTTTGTTTACAAATGCAGGAATGAACCAGTTTAAGGATGTATTTTTAGGCACTGAATCTCGTAGTTATGACAAAGCGACTTCTTCGCAACGTTGTGTGCGAGCAGGTGGTAAACATAACGATCTTGAAAATGTTGGCTATACAGCACGTCATCACACTTTTTTCGAAATGTTAGGCAATTTTAGCTTTGGTGATTACTTTAAGACAGAAGGTATTCAGTATGCTTGGGACTTCTTAACCAATGAATTAGGTTTGCCCAAAGATAAATTATTGGTGACCATTTATCATGAAGATGACGAAGCTTTTGAAATATGGAATAAAAAGATAGGCTTACCTGAAGATAAAATTATCCGTATTAGCACCTCTGATAACTTTTGGTCTATGGGCGATACAGGGCCTTGTGGGCCATGTTCAGAGATCTTTTATGATCATGGTGAACATATCTGGGGCGGACGCCCAGGCACACCTGAAGAAGACGGTGACAGGTTTATTGAAATCTGGAATCTGGTCTTTATGCAATTTAACCGTCAAAGTGATGGCACAATGGAGCCCTTACCTAAGCCTTCTATTGATACAGGTATGGGCTTAGAAAGAATTTCTGCTATTTTGCAAAATGTACATAGTAATTATGAAATTGATATTTTCCAAAACTTGATCGAAGCCGCAGCCAAAATTGTGGGGACTGATGATAAGGAAAATAAGTCTTTACGAGTTATTGCCGATCATATTCGTTCGTGTAGCTTCTTGATTTGTGACGGTATAATTCCATCAAATGAAGGGCGAGGATATGTGTTGCGCCGCATTATTCGTAGAGCAGTCCGACATGGTAATAAACTAGGTGCTACTGAGGTGTTTTTCTATCGTCTTGTTGAGGCTTTGGAAACTCAAATGGCTGATGCTTACCCTGAACTCACTAACAATCGCGAACTCATCGAAAAAGTATTAAAAACCGAAGAAGAACAGTTTTCTCGCACGCTGGAGCGTGGCATGAGTATCCTTAACGAGGCGCTAAAAGAATTAACTTCTGATGTGGTGCCAGGTGAACTAGTCTTTAAGCTATATGATACTTACGGCTTCCCTGCTGACTTAACCAATGACATTGCCAGAGAGAAAGAATTACGTATTGATGAAGACGGTTTTCAAGCTGCAATGGCTGCTCAGCGCAAACGTGCGCAACAGGCAAGTCAATTTGATACGGATTATAACGAGCGACTAAAGTCTAATAGCACTTCTGAATTTACGGGTTATGATCACTGTGCCAGTCAAGCAGAAATTGTTGAATTGTTTGCCAATGGCCAACAAGTAGAAAAATTGAATTCCGGTGAAGAAGGGATTGTAGTGCTTAATAAAAGCCCTTTTTATGCTGAGTCCGGTGGTCAAGCCGGTGATAGTGGTGTACTTAAAAGCGCTAATGGTAGTTTTGCAGTACGAGATACAGTAAAGCTCGGCAATGCCATTGCTCATAAAGGTACCGCGCAATCAAATTTTAAACTTGGTGACAAAGTACAAGCTGAGTTCGATATAGAGCGCCGCGAATCAATAAAATTGAATCACAGTGCAACACATCTTATGCATGCGGCTTTGAAAAAAGTGTTAGGCGAACATGTAAACCAAAAAGGGTCACTAGTTTCTGAAGATCGTTTTCGATTTGATTTTTCACATTTTGAAGCTGTCACTAATGAAGAGCTACAAAGTGTTGAAACCTTGGTCAACGAGCAAATTCGAGCTAACCATGGTTTACAAACAAAGTTAATGAATTTGGACGAAGCCAAAGCGGCTGGAGCAATGGCTTTATTTGGTGAAAAATATGCTGAAGATGTGCGCGTTGTTTCTATGGGAGAATTCTCTATGGAACTGTGCGGCGGAACACATGTCAGAAGAACAGGTGATATAGGATTCTTTAAGATTGTTTCAGAAAGTGGTATCGCTGCTGGAGTCAGAAGGATTGAAGCTGTGACTGGCGCAAAAGCACTAGAGTTTGTACAAAGCCAAGGCCAACAAATGAGCCAGATTGCCGGTTTATTAAAAACCGACCCTCAAGGTTTATCGGCCCGAATTCAGCAGATGTTAGATCAAAACAAACTAGTTGAAAAAGAATTACTAAAATTAAAGCAACAGATAGCCAGTAATGCCACCACAGACGTGTTGTCTGATGTTGTTGAAATAAAAGGTGCGAAAGTCCTGTCAACTGTTTTACAAGGCGTTGAAGCTAATGCACTTAGAGTCATGGTAGACGACTTTAAAAATCAGTTAGGTAGCGCGGTCATTGTTTTGGGCATTGCGCAAGATAATAAAGTCAGCTTGATTGTAGGCGTGACCAAAGACTTAGTATCTAAAGTTAAAGCTGGGGAGTTGGTTAACTTCGTTGCACAACAGGTTGGTGGTAAAGGTGGAGGCCGTCCTGATATGGCTCAAGCAGGTGGTTCTCAACCACAAAATTTAGACTCAGCTATCGCTTCAGTGAGCGCTTGGTTAGAAGACAAATTGTAACGATAAGAATTTTTCGGTTGTTTTTTGTGGTGACAACAAAAATAGGGAAAAACCGATAGGGTAAGTTATCTGGCTTTGCCGGTAACTTACGCTAACTTTAAAGATGGATCGTATTTTTAACGGATAAAGGAGCAATAGAATGCTAATTTTAACTCGTCGTGTTGGTGAAACCCTAATGGTTGGTGATGACGTCACCGTAACAGTATTAGGTGTAAAAGGTAATCAGGTACGAATTGGTGTGAATGCGCCTAAGGAAATATCTGTACATCGTGAAGAAATTTATATGCGAATCCAAGCTGAAAAGAATGTGCAACTTGCAGCCCATGAACAGGCAGTGAGTACTGACGACGACTAGAAGTGATTGGACTTAAATAAAGCTGGGTAACCAGCTTTTTTTATGTCTGGATATTTCAAATTTTGCTTCAAATAAGACAAAAAATAAGCACTTAGCCAATAATCGATTAAAATGCCAGCAAGCTGTCATTAAGTTAATAAAAAGTGTTTGACTTACTCATGTGGATCGGTAAACTTCGGCTCCTCATTTAGGAGAGGTTAACCCTGAGACAGGGGGAACGGAGCTAAACACTTTGATTTGTAATCTGAGTTTAGCAATTCTAAAATGAGTGTAAAATCTAAGTTCCGGAGAGGTGGGTGAGTGGCTGAAACCAGTTCCCTGCTAAGGAACCGTACGTTTATTCGTACCGAGGGTTCGAATCCCTCCCTCTCCGCCATTGGGTTTTAGTGTAAAAATGTTTAAGCGCGTGTAGCTCAGCTGGATAGAGTACCTGGCTACGAACCAGGTGGTCGGAGGTTCGAATCCTTCCACGCGCACCATATTTTAAGATTTTTTAGAAGATAGCTAAAGTTTAGTTATACTTCTAAAGCAAACCGGTTAAAGCGCGTGTAGCTCAGCTGGATAGAGTACCTGGCTACGAACCAGGTGGTCGGAGGTTCGAATCCTTCCACGCGCACCATATATTAAAGCCCTTAAAGATTTATCTTTAAGGGCTTTTTTGTTTCTTTAAAAGAATTTTCAAATTGCTGTTGCCCACATCAGATAAGACAACTCAATAGTGTGAGTTATGACACCTGATCTAAGTAAAGGTGTTAATGATTCAGTAAGCTTGGGTAGGTATTCACAATAACCGAATATTTTCTTATTCTTTATGCACTTTTCCTCTTGGTGTTTTGTTGTGTTTTATAAGGCTGCATGGTACTTATTCCTTATAAAATCTTAAATGTTGAGATCTCGTTTTTATGCAACCTGAAGTCGCAAATGCTCTTGCTGAGGCCGCTAATTTATTATTAGTTGGAATGGTCGTGGTATTTTTATTTTTATCGATGCTAATTGGTGCAATTACCCTTATTGCGTGGGTTATTAAATTAATACCTGATGAGTCATTAAACTCGATAGAAAACCAAGGCAAATTGACAAACAGCACCTTACCTAATAATCAAGGAGTGTCTCCTAAGATAGTGGCCGCGATCAGCGCAGCAATCTTTCAACATAGACAGTCTCACTAGTTTCAATTTTTAAGGAAGTATCCCCATGCGTAAACCACTAGCGATAACAGATGTTGTATTGCGTGACGCTCATCAATCATTGTTTGCAACCAGAATGCGTCTTGAAGACATGTTACCTATAGCAAGTAAATTAGACGATATTGGTTATTGGTCATTAGAAACTTGGGGTGGGGCGACGTTTGATGCTTGCATTCGTTATTTAGGGGAAGATCCATGGGAGCGCATTCGTCAGCTTAAAAAAGCCATGCCTAAAACTAAACAGCAAATGTTGTTGCGAGGGCAAAACCTTTTAGGCTATCGCCACTATGCTGATGATGTAGTTGAAAAGTTTGTTGAAAGGGCGCACGCAAATGGTGTAGATGTTTTCCGTATTTTTGATGCGATGAATGATATCCGTAACCTGCAAACTGCAGTTAAGGCCGCAATTAAGCAAGGTGCTCATGCTCAGGGCACTATGTCCTACACTGTGTCGCCAGTGCATTCATTACAAACATGGTTAGATATGGCTAATCAATTACAAGACATGGGCGTGCATTCCATATGTATTAAAGACATGGCGGGGCTGCTTAAGCCGTACGAGTGTGAAGAGTTAGTTACCAAATTAAAAGAATCTATTGAAGTGCCTATTGCCATGCATTGTCATGCAACGACTGGCTTAAGTGCTGCAACTTATCAAAAAGCGATTGACGCAGGTATTGATATTCTAGACACCTCTATTTCGTCAATGAGTATGACTTACGGGCATACAGCGACTGAAACCATAGTGTCTATTGTAGAAGGTACTGAACGTGATACAGGTTTAGCATTACCTGCATTTACCGAAATTGCCAGTTACTTCCGTGATGTACGTAAAAAGTATGCTCAGTTCGAAGGTAGCCTTAAAGGTGTTGATGCACGCATTTTGCTCGCTCAGGTGCCTGGAGGCATGTTAACCAACATGGAAAGTCAACTAAAAGAGCAGGGTGCTGAAGATAAAATGGACGAAGTACTGCTAGAAATTCCGAGAGTTAGAGAAGATCTAGGTTTTATTCCTTTAGTGACACCAACGTCACAGATAGTTGGTACTCAATCTGTTATCAATGTAATTACTGGCGAACGTTACAAGAGCATCAGTAAAGAAACCGCTGGCGTACTCAAAGGTGAGTATGGGGCTACTTCTGCACCTGTTAACAGTGAGCTTCAATTGCGTGTATTGGAAGGCAAAGAAGCCATTACATGTCGACCAGCAGACCTAATCGAAGACGAGTTAGAGGCGCTTACCTCTGAACTGACAGATATTGCTAAAAAAGAATCGATACAAATGGCAGATGATTTGGTAGATGACGTATTGACCTATGCGTTGTTTCCGCAAATCGGACTCAAGTTTCTTAAAAATAGAAATAACCCTGATGCATTCGAACCAGCACCAAGTCAAGAGTCTCAAAGTACTGCTAGCCCTTCTGTTGTGACTGAAGCGAATAGCTCTGGTACTGCCGCTTATTCAGTGCGTGTTGACGGTCAAGTGTTTGCGGTAGAAGTGGCGCAAAGTGGTGAGTTGACTAATGTGCAAGCAACTTCTAGCGCCGCGCCTCAGAATAGTATTACTCCATCTGCAACTGGCCAAACATTAAATTCACCCTTAGCAGGGAATATATTTAAAGTGCTTGTCAAAGAAGGTGATCATGTCAATTCAGGTGATGTAGTCATCATTATGGAAGCGATGAAGATGGAAACCGAAATTCGTGCATCTGTATCAGGCGTAGTATCTAAAATCTCAACTAAAGAAGGTGATGCGGTGCAAACGGGTCAACCTTTATTAGCAATAGGATAAGGAATACAGATGGAAAAGCTCGAATTATTATGGCAAAGCACCTCTCTGGCTCATTTTGAGTTAGGTCAGGTGATCATGATGAGCGTTGGTGGATTATTGCTTTATTTGGCTATTGTTAAAAAGTTTGAACCTTTGCTGCTGCTTCCAATTGGTTTTGGGGCTGTGCTTACCAATATTCCATTGGCGGGCTTTAGTGACCCCGGTGGTTTGCTTTACCTTGTTTATCATGTAGGGATTGATACAGGGGTCTTCCCTTTGCTTATTTTTATGGGCGTGGGGGCCATGACAGACTTTAGTGCGTTGATTGCCAATCCTAGAATGCTGCTACTTGGCGCTGCAGCACAATTTGGTATCTTTGGTACTTTATTTGGCGCTATTGCCTTAAACATGGTGCCAGGTTTCGAATTTACTCTACAAGATGCGGCGGCTATTGCAATTATTGGTGGTGCTGATGGACCAACCGCAATATTTTTAGCCTCAAAACTCGCCCCAGATCTGTTAGGGGCTATTGCGGTCGCTGCATATTCTTATATGGCCTTAGTGCCAATTATTCAGCCTCCAATTATGCGACTATTAACCAATGCCGAAGAAAGAAAAATAGAAATGCCGCAACTTAGAATTGTGTCTAAGCGCGAGAAAATTATTTTTCCTTTAGCTGTGCTATTTTTGTGTGTATTATTTTTACCTACTGCCACACCTTTAGTGGGCATGTTTTGTTTAGGTAATTTAATGAAAGAATCAGGCGTGGTAGATAGATTAAGTAACAGTGCACAAAACGAATTAATTAATGTGGTGACTATATTTTTAGGACTGGCAGTTGGCTCAAAATTATCAGCCGAAAAGTTTTTGACAGTAGAAACCTTAGGTATCTTGGCGTTAGGGGCAATCGCTTTCTCCATTGGGACTGCTGCGGGAATATTGATGGCAAAAGCAATGAGTAAGCTAAGCAGCCAAAAAATCAATCCATTGATTGGTGCGGCGGGTGTGTCGGCGGTGCCTATGGCTGCAAGAGTTGTGAATAAGGTAGGTCTAGAGGCAAACCATCATAACTTCTTGTTGATGCACGCTATGGGGCCTAACGTGGCTGGTGTATTAGGCTCTGCCGTAGCTGCAGGGATATTGTTGGCGCTAGTAGGATAAAATTATCAGAAAGTGCTGGGTAACCTAGCTAGTTAACGCTAGCTCAAGTTACTTAGCGCAGTTAATTATTTTAGATTTTGCCGATTAACTAAGGCCTGATGTGAATCAACTAACTTTTTAGTGTATTCATCTTTAGGCCAATTAAAAATCACATCGGTTTTCCCTGACTCTACCACTTTCCCATCTTTCATAATGATCACTTTGTCAGATATATGCCTAACAATACCTAAATTGTGAGAAATAAAGATAAAGCCTAAACCTAAATCAAGCTGTAGTTTCATCAGTAAATTAACTGCTTGTGAACGCACCGATGGATCTAAAGCGGCAAAGGGTTCGTCGGCAACAATCACCTTGGGGTTGAGTATTAGTGCACGGGCTAGCGCTATTCTTTGTCGTTGTCCATCTGATAGCATATGCCGATAAAAGAAACGGTGTTCTGACATTAACCCAACTTGTCTTAAGGTACGCTCGATTAGAGAGGTGCGTTGCTGCGCATTGAGTTTAGTGTTGAGACGTAAAGGTTCTTCAAGAATAGATCCAAGTGTCAATCCAGGGTTAAGGGATTCATTACTATTTTGAAAAATCATTCTAATATCGTGGCACCTCACACTAATATTCGATTTATTTAAGTCCACACCATCCATAAAAATTTTTCCACTTTTAGGTGTTTCTAAACCCACAAGTAGCTTGGCCAACAAGGACTTACCTGAACTATTATTGCCAACAATAGCCAAGGTTTCACCTTCTTTAAGGTTGAAACTTACTGGCCCTAAATCAAAAGTTATTTTGCTCTTTGACCACATTTTTTTAATGGAATTTTGAAAGGTTAAGTCTTTAACATTGAGTAAATCCATTACTTAGCGCCCCAATGGAGTGGAAAATGGCAGCTATAAAAATGTGTATGTACTCGTCTAATTTGAGGTATGGCTACACACTCTCTGCGAGCTCGCGGGCATCTTGGACCTAATCGACAGCCAATAGGTAAGTTATGTAGAGTGGGGATAGTGCCATCCAGTGAGCTAAGTGGAGATTTTGGAGGCAAGTCCTTGCGAAAACTCGGGGCACTATCAAGCAAAGCTTGGGTATAGGGATGGAAGGCACGTTTTCTAAGTTGTTGTAGTTCACCACTTTCAACTGTTTGACCACAATATAGAACCGTCATATAACTGGCCATGTTGGATATCGCTAACAAGTCGTGGCTTACGAATAAAACACTCATGCTTTTAACTTGGTTGACCCTAGTGAGTAACTTCAATATTTGAGTTTTTGCCGTGACTTCCATTCCCCTAGTAGGATCATCAGCAATAATTAACTTAGGCTCAGAAGCAAGTGCCATGGCAATCATAAACTTTTGTACTATATCGTTGGCAATTTGATGGGGATAACTTTTCAAACATAGTTGATGATTTTTGATACCTACTTTATGTAATAGTTTGATTGCTAATGCTTGTTTCTCTTTATTGCGCTGCCAAAACCAAGTTTTAGTGAGTTTATCAGTAGGTAGCATTTCTTGTAGCTGCTCTCCTAAGGTCAATAACGGGTCGAGAGAATTAATCGGATTTTGAAAAATTACTGAAATATCCTGGCGAACAATTTTTCGCCTTGCTTTGACCGACATGGTTAATAAGTTTTGTCCTTTCCATGTCATGCGGTCTGCTGTGATCCGCCAGCGGACAGGCAGTGCACCAACAATCGCTTTGACGATCAAACTTTTTCCTGACCCAGATTCACCCACCAAGGCGTGAATTTGCTTCTCATGGATAACCATGTTTATTTTATCAAGAGCCTTTACCCAGCCCCCAGATATATCAATTTCCAATGTTAGGTTTTTGATATCGAGCAAAACCATTAGTGTAATAACCTATTTCTAAGGGCCGAACGCAGACCGTCGCCAACTAAATTAATTGAAATTATCATGACAAATAAGGCGCCACCGGGTACAGCAAAAGTCCAAGGAGCAATGTAGGCGACTTCAATTCCTTCCAAGAGCATTGCACCTAGTTCTGAGGACGGAGCTTGAGCGCCGAGCTTGAGGAATCCTAAAGCACTGATATCTAGGATAGAAACAGACAGTGCTAGCGTCCCTTGTACCACTAACATTTCACCCATATTCGGTAAAATAGAATGAATAAAAATATGGGTTTTGCTAGCACCGTCGAGTTTGGCAGCCATAATGTATTCTTTGGACAACTCATGTCTAACAAAGTCACGAGTTTGGTGCACAAATTGCGGAATAAGAGCAAGTGCTATAGCCCACATGCTATTAACAAGCCCAGTACCTAAAATAGCGATAATGATGATGGCGATAAGCAGAGTGGGTATGGCTTGAATTGAGTCTAATGTATGGTTGAGAATACTTGAGCGGAATCCTCTACTCATTCCGGCTAAGGCGCCTAATCCTACTCCCAACAGCATTGCCACCATCACTAACCACAGACTAACCCCAAAGGTCGTTCTGCAGCCATAGATAATCCGAGACAATAAATCGCGACCTAAAGCATCAGTTCCAAACAAGTGGCTGATGCCACCATTGGGATACCAAGAAGGAGGGATCAGCAAATCCCCTATTTGTTGCATATTCGGATCAAAAGGTGCCAATAAAGGGCAAAAAATAGTGATAATTAGAAAAAAAGCAAAACAAAATAGTCCAGCAACAGCAATATGGTTTTTCTTAAATTCCATCCAAGTGTATTGCAGTGGAGAGGGGTAGTGTTCTTCTTGATATAAACTAGATTGTGGCACGGTCAGCCCTTCTACGTCTTGGATCGGTGAGACGGATAGTAAGATCAATCGACATGGTAAATATCACAACTAAAACAGATACGGCTAACATGCCTGCTCTAATTGCGGGGTAATCTTGTTGATAAATGGCCTGAATCAACCAATTACCAATGCCCGGCCAAGAAAATATACTTTCTACTATCATGGCATTAGTTAACAGTGTAGGAAATTGCATGGCTAGGAGTGGCAGTATAGGTATGATTGCATTTCTTACACCGTGACGCATTAATACTTGTGTAGGGTTGAGACCTCTTGCGTAGGCAGCTAAGATAAACTCACTATTTAAAGTTTTTATTACCGAACGTCTGGTGATACGCAATATCAGTGTTGTTGTGACAACCGCAATGGATAAAGTAGGCAAAATAAGATGTCTTAAAGCACTAATGAAGGCGGCTTGTTTATCGGTAGTATCAGACAATAAAATATCGATTAAAATGAAACCTGTGGTCCTTGGTACTTCAAATAACAAGCTGATACGCCCAGAAAGCGGAAACCATCCTAGTTGCAGAGAAAAGACAAAAATCATGATCAAGGCTAACCAGAAGACTGGAATGGAATAGCCTAATAAGCTCACCGATAGCAAACTATAGTCGGTTAATTTATGGTGTCGTAAAGCCGCTAAAAAGCCTAATGGCAAACCAATGAAAAAAGACAGGAAAAGTGCATAAGCGCTGAGTTCAATACTAGCAGGCAGATAATGACTAACATCATCATAAAGTGGTAAACCCGAACTAAAACTGACGCCCCAATTACCAGCAAATAGTTCTCCCATGTAATGCCAATATTGAATAAATATATTGGCATCTACCGCGTATTTTAACTCACTAGTTTGCAGCTCGGTTAGTTCATTAATCCTCAAGCCTGTAAGATTCTCTACTGCTTGCCCTGGAAATAAATAAGCCAAGAGAAAAGACAATAAGCTCAAAACAAATAGTGTGGCAAAAACAAGATTTGTATAACGCAGTAAAACATTTGCCATTACAGTTTTCTCACCCCACCAAAACGCACTCCGCCATAGGGATTAATGACTAACCCCTGTAATTCTTTTCTATGGGCTTGATATCGTGACGCATGAGCGATGGGGATCAAAGGCAGTTGTTCTGCCAAAAGTTCATTGGCCTTGCCATAAAAATAAGTTCGTTCACTGATTTCAGTGTACTGTAATGCTTTATTAATCAATAAATCATATTCATCTGAGCACCACATTGCTCTGTTTGTGCCTGATTTAATGGCTGCACATGATAATAAGGGCCGGTAAAAATTATCAGGATCACCATTGTCTGCAGACCAACCAATTAACACAGAGTCATGAATGCCCTTAGTTAAACGTTCTCTAAAGGTTGACCATTCGTAGCTAACAATATTGACCTTTATGCCAACATCTTGCAAATAGGCTTGGATTAGTTCCGCCATTTTTAAGGCATTGGGATTGTAAGCGCGCTGCACTGGCATGGCCCAGACCGTCATTGAGAAGTCCTCGGGTATCCCTTGCTCACGTAATAATTTTTTTGCCGCAATAGGATTATAACTGAGGGGCTTCACGTCAGATTGAAACGCCCAAGATGTAGGAGGGACAATGTTTTTTGCTAGAATAGCACTGTTAAAGTAAATCGCGTCTATTAAGGCATTTTTATCGATTGCCATGCCTAAAGCTCTGCGTACCTCTGGATTATTAAAGGGAGGTTTCGATGTATTAAACGCCCAGAACCCAACATTCAGGCCAGGCTTTTCATCTAATACTAAATCATCTTGTTGCCTGATCACCTCCAGTTCACTATGGGCTGGCAATGCAATTGCATCACATTCGGAGGTAAGTAACTTTGCGAGTCTAACAGAGCTTGAAGGTGTGATATCAAAAATGAGTTTGTCACTTAACGGGATCTGGCGCCAATATTTGGGGTGTTTTGTAAAGCGTATATAGCGGTCTTGACGAAAGCTAGCCAGTTGATATGGACCCGTACCAATTGGTTTGTGATCTATTAACTCTTTTTGATTTCGAGATATCAATTTTTCTGCATACTCCGCAGATAAAATCACCGCAAAGTCTGTTGCGAGGTTAGCTAGAAACGAGCTTTCAGGTTTATTAAGGGTTATTTCAACTCGGTAGCCATTAATACGCGCCACCTTTGTTATTAAGTCGCCAAGGTTCAGACTGTCAGTATAAGGATACCTACCGCCTGCTATATCGTGATAAGGGTGATCCTTCAATCGCCATCGATCGATACTAAACAACACATCGTCTGCATTAAAATAGCGCGTTGGTGTAAACGTTTGTGTTTCGTGAAAAGAGACCTCTTGCCTTAATTGAAAAGTATAAGTTTTACCGTCATTACTGACTAGCCAACTGGTGGCTAATGCGGGGACGATATTCCCAGTTACTGGGTCAAAATCAATTAAGCGATCATAAATTTGATGAGACGAAGCATCCACAGTTGTGCCAGAGGTATCTAATTGTGGATTAAAGTTGGCCGGACTACCTTCTGAGCAATATATAATACCATTAGGGTCAGTTTTCGATTGAAGAAGCGCATCGCATGCACTTAAGCAGGTACTCGCTAAAACAATTGAGATTGCTTTGAACCAGTCATTTTTATTGCGCTTTTTGAGAATATTCACGATATGAGCTTAATCGATATCTTCATTAGTTTGTTCTAACAAATTGTATTTTTTTAAATAACCACGTAATTGATGATATGTTAATCCCAACTTTTCGGCAGTTTTCTTTTGATTAAATTGGCTATCAGCCAATGCTTGATTAATTAAATCTATTTCAAAGTCTTGAGAAAGTTCTTTTAAATCAACTGGAAAATCAAAGGCAGTGTTGGTTTTGAGCTCAGAGGTTATGGCAACATGTGGCAAAGGTTCAGGCAAACTTACAGGAGATGACACAGTCTCTGGTTGTATCATTCTGTCCTGTGTTTTGACTCTTTTTTGCGGTCGGTAATTAGACTCAAAGGGATCCAAAACAATATTATGCACTGGCAGGTTGGGGTTGTTACTGCGATAGACAGCGCGTTCCACCACATTTTTTAATTCGCGGATATTCCCCGGCCAGTAGTAATCCAATAAAGTGCGTTTGGCTTTTTCAGTAAAACCACTGAATAACTCCATATCTAATTCTCTGGCCATGTTAATGGCAAAGTGTTCCGCTAACATCATGATGTCTTCTCTGCGTTCCCGTAGTGGGGGAAGAGTAATAACGTCAAATGCTAATCTATCCAATAAGTCGGCTCGAAATTCGCCTGAGTCAGCTAAGGAGGGTAAGTCTTCGTTGGTCGCAGCTACTAGTCGTACATCGACCTTCACACTTCGGGACCCCCCGACACGTTCAAACTCTCCATATTCAATCACGCGCAGCAGTTTTTCTTGCACCATACCAGAAGTATTGGCAAGTTCATCCAAAAATAAGGTGCCGTTATTGGCGGATTCGAATCGTCCTTCCCTGCGTTTTGCTGCGCCGGTAAAAGCCCCCGCTTCATAACCAAACAATTCACTTTCTAATAAACTTTCGTTTAGAGCTGCACAATTTAATGTTAAATAGTTCTGTTCCCAGCGTTTTGACAAAAAGTGCATGCGGGCGGCGACAAGCTCTTTTCCTGTGCCTCTTTCTCCAATAATTAATACGGGTTTATTCAAAGGTGCAATTTGTGAAATTTGCTCTAACACCTCTAAAAAGTTATTAGAGTGACCTAGCAAGTTATCTTGTTGGCGAAAGCGGCTCATCAATATCCTCAAAAAGTGGTCTAAACGACTAAGTAATAGTCTGCTTACTAATTATTGTAGATCTCAGTGTTCGGTGTGTAAATTAATATTTCTTTAAAATCAATAATTTAGTTAAAACACCATGTTGGCCTAGTAATTGAATAATAGTTGCTAAGTAACACCAGTAATCCAGTTAAGTAACAGTATTTAACTTACATTTGATAATAGAGGTAAAGACTATGGGTATCTTCTCGCGTTTCACAGACATAGTGAACTCAAATATTAATTCCATTTTAGATAAGGCCGAAGATCCTGAAAAAATGGTGCGTTTAATTATTCAGGAAATGGAAGACACTTTAGTTGAAGTACGCTCTGCTTCAGCAAAAACTTTAGCGAGTAAAAAAGAAATTTCTTCGCAAATTGGTAAAGTGCAAAACGAAGCTAAGGATTGGAAAGGTAAAGCAGAGTTGGCTATCAGTAAAGATAGAGAAGACTTGGCCAGAGCAGCGTTGCAAGAAAAGAAAAAATGTGACGAACATGTTAAAGCTTTGTCCTCTGAACTTAGGGTAGTGGACGAGCAAATTACTAAGTTACAAAGTGAAGTAGGGCAGTTACAAGACAAATTGGCCGATGCTAAAACTCGTCAAAAGGCGATAATATTACGTCAGAAAACGGTCAGCTCTAGGCTTGAAGTGAAAAAAACCTTAGACAGTGGCAAAGTTGATGCTGCGATGGGACGTTTTGAGCAATATGAACGCAAAATTGATGATTTAGAATCACAAGTTGACGCCTATGACTTAGGTAAAAAGACACTCGCTGATGAGTTTGCTGAACTTGAATCTGATGATGAAATTGATGATGAATTAGCAGCGTTGAAGAAAAATATGCAAAGTAAGTCAACCGCTAATAAAAAATAAGACCTATTCGAGTTAAAAAGGAGATAAATTGTGGAAGACGTGATTGGAATCATAGTAGCACCTATCATTATATTTATGATCTTTGTCGCTCCGATATGGTTGATAATGCATTATCGGAGCAAAAAACAAATGAGTCAGGGACTGACTGATGACGAATACGGCACATTGCAAGAATTAGCTGATAGAGCCGAAAAAATGGCAGATCGCATTCATACATTAGAGTCTATTTTGGATGCTGAGGCGCCAGAGTGGAGGAATAAGGTATGAGGACTTACGGTACTTTGCACAGAGATCCGAGTAAAGGAAAAATTGCAGGAGTCTGTGCTGGCATAGCAGAGTACTTTGGCATGGAAATCTGGTTAGTGCGAATTCTTACATTAACGGGGTTTTTCTTACTAGGAGGCCCATTTTTCTTTGTTGGTTATATTGCTGCGTGGTTTATTTTAGAGAAAAAACCTAAAGGTTATATTGCAAAACCAAGAGGGGAAGCGTTTGGGCGTAAAGGTCATCAAAACAAGGAACAAGGTAAAGGATGGCACAATATACCCGAAGAGGAATCAGAGAAGGTTGTGGTCAAGTCTAAAATTTGGCAAGCAGGAGAATCACCAAAACAGGCTTTTATTGATATAAAACAGCGCTTTGAAAAAAATGAAACTAGACTGAGAAAAATGGAAACTTATGTGACCTCATCTGAGTTTCAACTCAACCGAGAATTAAGCAAACTTTAACCTAATCAAAAAGGGCTAGCATAAGACTAGCCCTAATTGTTGCGCTTTTAAAAATTATACAAGGTTGATATATTTTTATGCAGACGTCTTTTTTGCAACATCCAAACATTCAACTCTCCAAACAAAAGCTCAAGTTAACCGCTGCTAGATTGGTTAATCACCATGTTAATTTGGCCGTAACTGGATTGAGTGGCAGTGGTAAAACCGCATTTATTACATCACTCGTTAATCAACTAATTGAAGCTAATGAAGGTGCACACCTGCCTTTTTTCTCAGTGGTCAGAGAATCACGGTTAATAGGGGTTAAAAGGGATGTGCAACCTAACTTAACCTTTAGTCGTTTTGCTTACGAAGAAGCAATGGCAAAGCTAACCCAAACGTCGCCACAATGGCCTTCGTCTACCAAAGGTATTTCACAGGTAAGGTTGAAAATAAAGTACAAGAAGAGTCGCGGTTTGAGTAAATATTTAACTGAAGACGCCACGCTAACTCTTGATATTACCGACTACCCTGGAGAATGGTTGCTTGATTTACCGCTGCTAGAGATGAATTATGCCCAGTGGTCTAGTCATTGTGAAGAGGAGCTTAAAGATCCGAAGCGAAACGTTTTGGCAAAATCGTTTTTTGCGGCACTGTCAGATTTTGATTTGAACGCTAAGGGAGATGAATTGGCCCTGCAAAACATTGCAGAGTTGTATACTCAGTATCTTATTGATTGCCAAGCTAATGGTTATCAATTATTACAGCCCGGACGATTTATATTACCTGGAGAGTTGTCAGGAGCACCGGTTTTGCATTTTTTCCCTGTGAGCAGCGAACAATTAGAACTGCAAAACGTTGACCTCAGTCATCCTGCTAAAGACAGTAATGCTGCGTTATTAATGCAACGCTACAAACACTATAAAACACAAGTGGTGCAACCCTTTTATAAAGAGCATTTTAAGCGCTTTGACCGACAAGTTGTTTTGGTGGATTGTTTATCAGCATTAAATCGGGGTTTTCATAGCTATCAAGACCTGCAGAAAGCACTAGATTGGCTGATGGGGAGTTTTCAATATGGATCTTCCAATATTCTTAATCGTTTATTTCAACCTAAAATTGATAAATTAGTGTTTGCTGCAAGTAAGGCTGATCACATCACACCAGATCAGCAAACTAACTTGGTCAAGTTATTGGAAAGTATGCTGCATAGCGCAAGGAAACAAATACAATATGATGGTGTGGTTACCGAGTCGACTGCGATATCGGCTATTCGCGCTTCGAAGTCGGGTCTTGGCCAGCTAAATGGCGAAAGCATTCCTGTTCTGCAAGGCAGAAATACACAAGGCGACGCCATTACTTTGTATCCTGGCGAAGTGCCACAAAGTTGCCCAGCACCAGAATTTTGGACTCAACAACAATTTGAATTCCCAAAATTATCGCCACCAGTTATGAATTCTGAACATGTGTTGCCCCATATTAGAATGGATCAAATTCTCGATTTTCTATTAGCGGATAAATTAACATGAAACCATCGTCTCTATCCCTAGAACAACAGTTAGTGGAAAACTCAGCTCCGAAAATCAAAGGAGCCCATGTTTTTGACAGCCAAGAAGCCAATACCCCGGCACAACCAAAAGTTAAACCAGCGGTCATGGTGACTGATCTTGATTCCATTGAGGTGACCGAAGAACCCATTCCTGACAGATTACCTTTACCGCAAGCAGAAGAATTAACCATAAAAAAAACTGGGCGCAAATGGATCGCGGTTTTATTCGCCATTGTATTGTTAGCAAGTGGTGCGGAGTTAGCTTTTTTTATTCTTGCCACGGTTGAGAAAATGGATTGGTTAGCAGGCGTGTGGTTGGCTATTTTTTCTGTGTTGGGTATATGGGTTCTGCGCCAAATTATTATCGAATACAAAGGACTCAAACAACTTAAACGTCAAGAAAATATTCGTAGCCAATCCCAACAAATGGCCTCTACTAGTGTGATAGGGTTAGCTGAACAACATTGCTTAAAAATTGCAAATAGTCTGCCTAAGGATTATCAAAATTTGGTGGTAAATTGGCGCGATAGCGTTGATTCACATCATTCAGATAGTGAGGTGTTATCTTTATTTGAACACCAAGTATTAGCCCCTATTGATAGATTGGCCCTAAAACAAGTGAGCAATAATGCTTCGGCAGCAAGTGTCATGATTGCAGTTAGTCCTTTTGCATTATTAGATATGTTGATAGTACTGTGGCGCAATATTCGAATGATGAACCAAGTCAGTGCGATTTACGGTTTACGCTTAGGGTATTGGGGCAGAATAAGTTTGATCCGAAAAATATTCCACACCATGCTGTATGCAGGTGCCGCAGAGATTTTATCCGATGCAGGTAATTACGCATTGAGTGCCGGGATCACCGGTAAAATTTCCACACGTATCGCCCAAGGAATGGGGGCTGGTGTGCTTACTGCCCGAATAGGTCTAAAGGCGATTAATGAAAGCCGTCCTTTGCCTTGGTTATCAGAAAAAAAACCTGGGTTGTCGGGTATCAGCAAACAGTTGTTAGCTGATCTTAATAAGCACCTTAGTTAATGAATTCCGCTTAGTTAGGTGGGTTATATAATGATTTTTCTGTTGCATTTGTAAGCTTTTATTTACAGTTTTACCGCTACACTATTACACCGCTATGACTTTAGATTTAGGGGAGGGTGAGTACACTTTTCCATGGTTTAACTAACAAATTAGTGTAATTTCATGTCAAAAAACACTCGTTATGAGTCTCATCAACCAGATGAGAGCGGTCTGGTAAATTGGAGTGGAGAAGAAAATAAGGTTTGGGCTGCATTGTTGCAAAAACAATTGGGATTGCTCAAAGGACGTGCATGTGATGAATATATGCATGGCCTGAAGCTGCTGAATTTACCCTCTGAACGAATTCCACAGTTAGCGGAAATTAATGCCGTTTTGATTGAAGCGACTGGGTGGCAAGTCAAGCAAGTCCCGTCTTTGATAAATTTTGATGATTTTTTTGGTTTATTAGCGAACAAACAATTTCCAGTCGCGACATTTATACGTTCAAATGAAGAATTTGAGTACTTACAAGAACCCGATATCTTTCATGAAATTTTTGGGCATTGTCCGTTACTCACCAATCCAGCCTTTGCTCACTTTACTCATACCTATGGAAAACTTGGTTATGCAGCAAGTAAAGAAGAAAGGGCTTTTTTGGCTAGGTTGTATTGGTTCACTGTTGAGTTTGGTTTAGTGAATACGCCTGAAGGAACTCGAATTTATGGGGGCGGGGTTTTGTCTTCACCCGGTGAAACAATTCATGCAGTCGAGTCCGATGATTGTGTGCACATGCCAATGCAGCCATTAGACGCCTTAAGAACCCCTTATCGTATTGATATTATGCAGCCGATTTATTATGTGCTGAAGTCATTTGACGCCCTTTTTGATATTGCCGAAATGGATATTATGACTTTGGTTAGTCAAGCCAAAGAGCTAGGACTGTATGCACCAAGGTTTTTACCAAAAGACAAACAGGCTGGTTAATTGTTTATTTAACCCTATTCTCACAATTAAAAAGTGGAGTGCTTGAACCCTAAACTTACGAGGGCAGTATTAGGCATGATATAACAAATAGCTGCTGCAGTTAGGGTCGTAGTCTCCACTTCAAGCGTTTTAACCTCTCATTGAAACGGTAGTTTTGCCTGTAGTATGTCTAGCCTCTTTATAAACAAAAATTATGCTGTATCAATTACTAACGAATAACACTGTCTAAGCTCAAAAAATTGTAATAATATCTTTACGCTTTCCCAAGTTGGGTGGGTCTAGTTTTGTATTCAATGAGGTTGCAAATGCGCTTAGAAGTAAACTGCCAAGATCGCTTGGGCATTGCCCAGGATGTGTTAGATATTTTAGTCGAACATGAGATCGATTTACGTGGAATTGAAATTGATGAACAAGGAAAAATTTTTCTTAACTTCCCGAATATGGAATTTTCAGACTTTCAACATTTGATGCCCAAAATACGCAAAATTGAAGGTATAGAAGACGTAAAAACCACTCCTTTCATGCCTATAGAGAGAGAGCAATATCAGCTAAAAGCATTATTACAGACCTTGCCCGATCCCGTTTTTTCAGTGGATACTAAAGGAAAAATCATCTTAATTAACGATGCGGTAGTAGCCAATCTAGAAATTCCCAGACATGACATTATTGGTAGCGATATTGCTGAGTTACTTAAAGGGTTTAACGTTATTCGCTGGTTGGAAGGTAAAAATCCTCAGTCTCAGGCACAAAGGATCAGATTCTTAGAACAAGATTATTTGCTTGATATGTTACCCGTAATGGTGCCTGACTCAGACGGCGCTGATATTTTAGCGGGTGCAGTATTTATGTTGAAGTCTGAACTTCGCTTAGGGCAGCAACTTACTGTTTTTCATAAGGCAAGCGTAGACAGTTTTATTTCTATCCAAGCGGATAGCAAGGCTATGAAAAACGTTGTCAGAGAAGCCAAAAGAATGGCTGAATTGGATGGACCTATCATTATCTTTGGTGAAACAGGCACAGGAAAAGAGATGCTTGCTAAAGAATGCCATGAAGCGAGTCGACGTAATGAAGGGGCATTTTTAAGATTAAACTGTGCCTCTTTGCCGGATAATGTCGCTGAGGAAGAGTTATTTGGAAGTGCTCAGGAATTGCACGGACAAATCGAAAGTAAAGTGGGTTTGTTAGAACTGGCTAAAGGTGGCACTTTGTTCTTAGACGAGGTAGGTGAATTGTCAGCACAGCTTCAAGTAACACTTTTGCGAGTTTTACAAAAGAACAGCTATCGTAGGTTGGGTGATGAAAAAGAGCTGCAGTTGGATGTGCGTATAATTTGTTCGACTCAAAAAGACCTAGGTAAATTAATGCAGGAAGGGCGCTTTAGAGAAGATTTGTTTTACCGTTTAAATGTGCTGAGTTTAGTTTTACCACCATTACGAGAACGAAAATCAGATATTATTGCTTTAGCTGAACGTTTCATAAAACAGCACAGTGTTAAATTAGGTCGAAAATCGCCTAAGATGACCAAGGCTTGTGTTGATTATTTACATACTTATCCTTGGCCTGGCAATGTGAGACAACTTGAAAATGCACTTTATCGCGCGATTTCATTGCTAGAAGGCAACGAATTAGAGAAGGAAAATATTCAACTTCCTTCATGTTCTGCAACTGTCAGTTTTGTTTCAGAAGAATTTGCAGGAAGTCTAGATGATGAGGTAAAGCGTTTTGAAAAAGACATTTTGATGCGGCTGTACCCCAGCTATCCAAGTACTAGGCAGTTGGCGAAAAAACTAGGGTTAAGTCACACCGCTATTGCCAATAAATTACGAGATTACGGGATCAATAAAAAAACAGTAAAGATTGTTTGAAAATGGGATAGTCATTATTTTATGAGACTATTGTTTCAGCTAGATTTCAAGGTCGCCTATTTACAAATTAATTAAATTTTTTTCAATCAATCTGCTAGTCGTCAACTAGCAGATTTTCTTATAGATTCTTAATCGGTAATTCAGTGGTATTTTTAACTTGTTTAAGTGCAAAAGTAGAACTTAAATGGTCGACTAAAGGCAGATTAGTCAGCTTAGTTTTAAGTAAATGCTCATATTCTTCAATACTTTCTACCACAACCTTCAATAAATAGTCTTTATCTCCACTTGTGGTATGGCACTCAACTATGGATTCAATACTTTGCACCGCTTTTTCAAAGTCATTTAAAGATTCGCCATCATGATTTTTTAAGGTGACATAGATAAAAACTGACACACCCAGATTTAATTTTTTGCTGTCTAATAGCGTGACTTTTTGCAGAATGATTTTGTCTGCTTCCAAGCGTTTAACTCTTCTCCAACATGGTGTGTGTGATAAACCCACTTTTTGACTTAAGTCAGCCATTGATACCGTCGCATCCTTTTGCATTACCCGCAAAATTTCTCGATCGAATTTATCTAATTTCATAAAATATTTGTTTAATTAAAAGAGTGAACTTAATTTGTAGCATGATGAAAGTTTAATTCTTTTTCAAGACAAAAATGAGGATATTTATCCTAGTGACTGATTTCTTCGGTGATTTATCAGTGTAACTAAATTAGTAGCCCAAGAAAGTAGCAAAAGATGTCCTATATCTTTTGGGATATCATTGCTTTATTAGATAAGTTAACGAGAGAATAAAATGTCGGTTTTTGAGCATAGCGAATTTGATGGGCACGAACATGTGGCTTTTCACCAAGATAAGGCATCTGGATTAAAAGCAATCATAGCTGTTCATAATTCAAATCTTGGAAACGCCTTAGGTGGCTGCCGAATGTGGCCCTACCTTAGTGATGAGGAGGCATTGCGAGACGTGCTGAGATTATCTAAAGGCATGACATATAAAGCAGCAATGGCTGGTCTTAGTCAAGGAGGAGGCAAGGCTGTTATTTTGGGGAATCCTCGTACTGAGAAAACACCAGAAAAAATGTTAGCCATGGGCAAATTCATTGATAGTTTATCTGGGCAGTATATCAGCGCTGAAGATTCAGGTTTAAGTGTTGATGATTTGAAGTTAATGGGCAAACAAACTGCCTATGTGTCAGGGATCCAAGCCAAATATCATATTAATTCAGAACCCGCTGACGGTAACCCTGCACCGTCAACAGCTTATGGCGTGTATGTTGGACTGAAGGCGACTGTCAAATACGCAATGAATACAGAGCTAAAAGGTGTGAAAGTGGCTATTCAAGGTTTAGGGCATGTAGGATTACGTTTGGCTAAACATTTACATAGTCAGGGCGCAATTTTATATGTAACTGATATCCATCCGGAAAATATTGAAATAGCGGTTAATGAATTTTCAGCTATCGCAGTTAAGCCACAAGATATCTATGACTTAGATGTGGATGTATTTGCCCCATGTGCAATGGGAGCCATTCTAGATGACGACAATATTGCGAAACTAAAGGTAAAAGTAATTGCTGGCGCAGCCAACAATCAGTTGGCAAAAGAAGCCTTTGGCCAGTTATTAGCAGACAAAGGGATTGTGTATGCGCCAGATTATGTCATTAATGCCGGTGGAATAATCGACATATACCATCAATCAATCCCTAGCTCTGATAAAGGATTACGAGAACATATTGAAAAAATCAGCGATACACTAGTAGAAATATACCAGCGTGCTGAGTCACAAGGAATTGCTACCAATATTATTGCTAATGAAATTGCAGAAGAACGATTCGGTAAATAATTAAATTGTCCTAAAAAGTGGGTTGCATATGACATGAGCTTTGTTCATAATGCGCCCGCCTTAATGAGAACCGCAAATTTTCACTAAGGTTTTTCAATGGTGACCTTTCGGTCCCCTCGCAATGATACTTTGTGAACCCGGTCAGGCCTGGAAGGGAGCAGCCGCAGCAAACGACTCATGTGCCGAGGTGTGGCTGGAAGGGCACCACCAATCCACTCCGAACCGCTCG